>Ga0070745_1001470_pt1 | contig 13067 bp, 10 predicted proteins | sample VirMetDEL_Mar_4_FD_77438 | JGI IMG/M metagenome (GOLD analysis project Ga0070745, IMG submission 77438) | Aqueous microbial communities from the Delaware River and Bay under freshwater to marine salinity gradient to study organic matter... | ecosystem: Environmental > Aquatic > Marine > Coastal ...
TATGAATCTGAAGAAGCAAAGAAATGGAATGAGGATATATTCAGCACAATGTATAAAGCGGCTGTAATGGAATCAATGGCTATCGCAGAAGAAAGAGGTGAGAATTACCCAGCATGGGAAGGTAGTCGATATTCAAAAGGTGAAACTTATATTGAAGGTTGGTCACCATTACCTGAAGGTGAACCCATACCAATGTACAATAGTATGTTAATTGGACTTATGCCAACAGCATCAAGTGCAATCTTATTGGGTAGTTTTGAATCATTTGAACCTGTTACAGCTAATTTGTTCACACGTAGAGTTGGTCAAGGTGAATTCTTAGTTGTTAACAAATATCTTGTAAGAGAACTGATAGAATTAGGTCTATGGGATTCTGAAATGATTGATAAAGTCATTTCAAATAAAGGTAGTATTCAGAACATAATGGAAATACCAGAAGATATCAGATATCGATATAAAGATGTTTGGGAGATACCACAAAGAGTGTTATTGGATTTGGCAATTATACGAAATAAATATGTTGACCAATCACAATCACTTAATGTTTATCATGCTGATGCAAAATACTCTAAAATTGCCAGTGCATTGATGTATGCTTGGAAAGGTGGTCTAAAAACAGGTGTATATTACACAAGAAGTAAATCTAAATTGGATACAAATACCAAATTAGCAACTTCAAAAGTAAATGAATTACCAGAAAAACCTAAAGATAGTCAATTTGAATGTTTTGGGTGTAGTGCATAACGGTTTTGCTAAAATAAAATGCGATTAAAAATGAAGACTTTTCGAGATACACAGAAGCAACAAGAAACTGATGAGACTGACGGACGTACCGTCCCACGCATTTGGTTTAGCAATTGTTGGCGCAAGTTTTTCAATTCCTTTCTTTCACCGTTTCAGTCGCTGTCGAACTGTCGGATTTTGTTGCTGGTAGTGGAGTGGTGGAAACGTCAGCCGAATTGGGTTGCGATACTTCTTGGACTTGCTCTAATTGGGTGTCATTGGGTTTATCTAATTTTTCTACGATGAAAGGAGTAAGTATTCCGAGTAGATACCCAAGTACCAACATCGCAAGTTGCGCTTGTGATTCAGCTTTTTGTACCCAATACTGTCCGAACATCCACTTTAAACGAAACAATTCGAACCAATTTACGTTGGTGAAATACTTTCCTTCGTCATCGTCCATTGAGTACTTCTTGTCGAGGAACATTACATTAAGGTTACCGTTTGAATGTCCTTTGACTTCTGGCTTTGTGATTAATTCAACCTCCAATTTTTCACATTGAAATTCAAGAAGTCGATGTTTAACGTTGCAAACTTCAAATTCCTTGCTATAACCCTCGTCTTCGCAGTAGTAGATGTTGAATTTCATAGGTTTTTCAAATGTGTGCCAACGGTTTGCGTGTTTATTTAGTTGCGATTTAAAAAGATAAAATTATGATTACAAAAGAAGATTATTTAGAAGCACAAAAGGTGGTATTAAGATACAGACAGCAATTGAATAAACACGCTGTTATGTGTCGTTATTTTAAAATGTTGATACCTCAATTTGGAAAATTTTCTAATGGAACTTACGATATAGTAGGTGTATTGTGGTTTGGTAGATTGATGGGTAAATGTACCGAATCAAGATGGAATAGCGTAATGAATGTTGGTGATTGGAAAGATTTACCACAATATCACCTACGGTCTGATATGACTCCACAATTTTTAAAATTATGACACATAACGGTTGCAAATATGAGAAGTAAATTTTTCCTTTAAAATTTTTTTATTTTAAAATTTATTTCTTATATTTGTTGTTATAAGTATGTAAAAATAATTTATGAGATTACCTAGAAAATTAAAAAAGAAACTTATAGCCAAATTTGGTAGGGAACTAGTTAGAAAAATTGTTTCTGGTGAAGTTACATACCAAGCTAAAATAACACAAGAAATGAGCAATGATGGTTGGAAAGTATATTATGGTAGTAAAACAATTTTTTATGAAATACGTTAATTATTTTTATTGTTTATAACTAGAATATATACGTAACTGTTTGTAAGTAATTGATTATCGGGAAGTTATTAGGCTAATTTCTTAAAAAAGTTAAAGATTCTTTAAGAAATCTTATAAGTTGATTTAACTAATTTACAAATTTATTTCTTGTGATATATTTATTGATATGGCACAAGGTAAATATATCAACATACGTTATCCATTCAAGGATAGCCAACAAGGTTTCTATTTAGATTTAACCAATACTGATGCAGCAGCAATCAGGTCCGACCTAATGCATTTAATATTAACGCAAAAGGGTCAAAGACTATATATGCCAGATTTTGGTACTGATTTATTAAAATATATATTTGAACCGAACGATAGTAAAACTCTATCAGACATTAAATTTGATATTAATGAGACGGTCAAAAAATACATACCAAATCTAAGAATCAATGAGGTAATAGTCGATAGAGACGAAAATAACGAGCATAAAGCAACATTAACAATAGATTATACATTAACTGAAGATGTATTCGAACAAAATGATGTAATCGTTATTAATCTTTAAATTTAAATTTTTTCCATTATAATCTATTTATTATTAAAGAATTTATAATGGCCCAGAAAATACCATATTTTGCTAGAAACTTTGCTGACGTTCGTACAGAATTAGTTAACTACGTTAGGCAATATTACCCTCAAATCTTCAATGATTTCAATGATGCATCCGTTGGGATGATGCTTTTGGAACTTAATGCTGCGGTAGGAGACATGTTATCATTTCATACTGATAGGATGTTTCAAGAGACACAAATTAATTTTGCACAAGAACGTTCCAGTGTATTGAGTATGGCTAGGACTTTTGGTTTAAAGGTACCTGGTAAACGTGCAAGTGCTACAATTGTTGATTTCAGTGTAACAGTTCCAGTATTTGGTGATACTTTTGATTTATCATACGCACCAGTTATTAGACAAGGCGCTCAGGTATCTGGTGGTGGTAAAGTTTTTGAAGCCTTAAACGATATTGATTTTTCATCACCATTTAATTCTAGTGGAATACCGAATAGGTTAGTTGTACCTAATTTAGATGGTTCTGGTAATATTATCAATTATACCTTAACAAAAAGGGAACAAGTTATAAATGGTGTTACTAAGATATTCAAACGTGCTATTGGTCAGAATGATGTTAGACCTTTCTTTGAGGTTACATTACCTGATAATGATGTAATATCAATCAATTCAATAATAACGTTAGAAGGTACCAATTATACACAAACACCGAGTGTTGACCAATTCTTGAATTTCGATAATAGATGGTACGAAATGGATGCTTTGGCTGAAGATAAGGTTTTTATCGAAGACCAACTTTCACCAAGCACACAATCTGGTATTAGAACAGGTAAATGGGTTAGAGTTGATAGAAGATTCATAAGAGAGTATACTGATTTAGGATTCACCAATATAATATTTGGTGGTGGTTCTCAGGATATCGGTTCTTTATGTGATTTTGACGTTGATACCACATTGGTCAATAGAATCGGTGATTTCATCAATAATATGAGCTTGGGTACAACATTAACACCCAATACAACGATGTTCATCAGTTATCGTGTTGGTGGTGGTGCAGCAACTAATCTTGGGCCTAATGTAATTAATACTGTTAACAACGTTAATATGTTGGTAAATGGTTCAGACCCAGCGGTTAATGCGGAAGTTAGAAATTCGTTAACGGTGAATAATCCATTACCAGCAATAGGTGGTAAAGATGAACCATCAGTTGAAGAAATAAGAAATTTGGTAAGGTATAACTTTTCAGCACAAAATAGATGTGTAACATTAAAAGATTACCAATCAAGAGTTCAGCTAATGCCAGGCCAATTCGGTTCACCATTCAGAACTGGTGTTATCGAAGACCAGAATAAGGTAAGTATTTATGTATTAACACTTAATAGTGATGGTACATTAGCAAATCAAACAACATCAACCTTAAGGAATAACATATCCGAATATTTGGCTGAGTACCGAATGATGAATGACTATGTTGAGGTGAAGAGTGGTAAAGTAATCAATCTTGGTTTTGACATAGAGGTTTTTATCGATAAACAATACCCACAGACACAGATTATAAGTCAAGTGATACAAGAGGTTCAAAATTATATGGACATCAACAATTTTGATATGGGTGAATCAATTTATATGAGTCAATTGATTGAAAATATTAATAATGTGGGTGGCGTACTTAATGTGATAAATCTTCAAGTGTTCAATAATGTCGGTGGTAATTATTCATTGAATGAGATATCACAACCATTGATAAATGAAGAAACGTTGGAGATTGATTTATCACAGAACTATGCGCTTATAGGTGACCCAATAAGTATGTTCGAAATTAAAATACCAGCTACAGACATAAGGGTTAGAGTTAGAACAAATTAATTCAAATGTTGACATAAATAAATTGTTGTACTATATTAAAAATAAAAAATGAGTTGTGGTTGTAAAAATGTAAGAGATACTAGCGTTCCAGACGCTAAATGGGTTAATCATGATACAAAAGGTGTCAATAACCATGTATATAAATGGTTTATCTTTTTTACCTTAGTATTATTTTCACCGTTATTTATACCAGTTATAATAAATTTTCTTTATAAATTGATAATTAAAAATGAAAGTTTTAATGCAACATTTATGTTAAAATCTGCTGTTGAATTGGTTAAAACATATATGATAGTCAATAAAGATTTTGATGTTGATTCAGCTGATTTAGAAATATATGATGAAAATAAGGACTTAGAATTAGTAAATGTCTAAAACAATACGAATACGAACAACACCAAACGGGGATGATAAGTTCATCAAAATCAATATGGAACAAGATTTTGATTTTGTTGAGATTTTATCATTAAAAATATCGCAAAAAGAACTTTATACAACGTTTTGTGCTGGGTATGGGGCTATTGTTGGTAGAGTATCAGTTAATGGCGGATTTGGTGTTCCAAATGCCAAAGTAAGTGTATTCATACCAGTATCTGAATTAGATAGGGAGAATGATAAGATATTCGGGCTTTATCCGTTTGAAACGATTTCAGATTTAGGGCCAAATGGTTTAAGATATAATTTACTATCTAAAGAAAATCAAACCAACGATGATTGTTTTACACCAGTTGGAGATTTTCCAGATAAAAGGACATTCTTAGATAGCGACACAATGTTGGATATATATTGTGAATATTATAAATTCACAACAACAACAAATGCCGCTGGTGATTATATGATATTTGGGGTTCCAACAGGGGCACAGATTATGCATGCTGAAGCTGACGTTTCAGACATCGGTGTTATTAGTCAAAAACCATTTGATTTTGTCAGAAAGGGCGCTTCTGAAGAAATATTTGAATCAACAACAAAGTTCAGAGGTAGTGAAGAGGATTTAGATTTTAATACGCAAATAATCAGTAGGTCACCAATTGGTGTGAATGTCCAACCGTATTGGGGTGATGAGGATACATGTAATGTTGCTATAACCAGACGAGATATCGATTTTAAAGCAGCTATAACACCACAAGCAATCTTCATGGGTTCTATCTTTGGTGACAGTGAATATGGTTCAGTAAACATACAATGCAGACCAAGCCCAAATATGGGTACATTGAATGACCAAACAGCTGGTACTGGTAAAATTGAAATGGTCAGAAAAACACTTTCTGGTAATATCGAAAGGTTTGATGTTGGTGGTGCTCAGTTAATTGATAGTGACGGAACTTGGGCTTATCAAGTACCAATGAACTTAGATTATAGGGTAACTGATGAATATGGTAATTTAGTACCTACCGATGACCCAAAGCGAGGGATACCAACAAGAGCCAAAGTAAGGTTCAGAATTAAAATGAATACGACTGGCGGTGAAGGTAACTTAAGGGAACGTGCATCTTATCTAGTGCCTAATAACCCATTATCAAATGGTAACGTTAAAGGTCGAGCAGCGTATGAATTTGGTCCAAATACTAGGGAAGAAGATTTGGCTGAATTAGTTTGGAATGGTGTTTATAGTGTAAAGAATTTTATACGAAGATTTCAAAAAACCAAAAAACCAAGTACCCCAACGGAACGAACATTTTTAGGTATTAAAGATGTAGACAGTGCTAGGGGTAAATATACACCTTTTCCGTATAACCATTTAAATTTTCAAACGGCTTCATTGTTTGGGTTTATTTGCGGACTAACAATTATAATTTCCAGTATTATAATATTGATTAATCTAACATTAATACAATTGATTAATTCGATTTTTGCTGGATTAAATGCCGTTCTGGGCTTTTTTGGTGTATCGATACCTTATATACCATGCATTACCGTAAAATGTGAAACCGATGGCCAAACAAGACTTTTTGCACCAGGTTGTTGTGATGAAGGTCAATCATTTCCATGTCTAAATTCTTATGGTTGTGAAGCCGCAGCCGAAAATGAAGGGCAAACGGTTTATTGTGTCGGAAGTGAACCAGATAACACTTTTTTTGTTACATTACCACCTGGTGACGCTGGATATACAAACTGTGTAGCGTTAGGTTTAGCAGAAGATTTAAATTTATTTCAATTTGATTTTTATAATGATTGGGTTAATGGTACTTTATACTCTCCTTTATTCAAAGTAAGAATAAAGGACGGTGATTCATCATTAAATCTTAATGGACGACATGAATTTTGCGAATGGTCATCAGGCGGTAATCCAACTGATTTAAGTGTCGATAATGATAACAATGGTCTTGATAATCCTGATTACAAAAATTTATACCTTATAGAAACATGTATTGGTAATTCAGTAGCATGTAACTACGATGGTGGTGAATCTTGTGGAAACTTCAACCTACTTGCGATACCACCAATAAACAAAGCTGGAATCAAAAGAACTGGTAGTAATTCAATTAAAAACGGTTTGATTGTTTATTATGATAATGAGTATTATTACTCATCAGCTCTTAGAGATTTAAGTGATTTGGTCTTAGCTACGGATATAATAACATTAGGTTCAAGCGTTAGGTGTCATTGGCTTGGTTTACCCTCAGTTTATGACTTATTTATTGATACGACCTATAAATTACCACCATATTTAAGATATGAAGAAGACAGTACACCTTTGGTTAATGGTATGGATAGTTTGTCAGCAACTGTAGGTGACTCATTATTTTTTGAAATTAATTGCTTTTTCACTAGAACAAATGCTCGGACGTGTGGTAATGTTAGACGACAATGCGAACTTGGTATCGGTTTAGACGAGGCCAGACCAAATAACCCAATTAGCTATGTTGAACCAACAATAAATCAGGAAGATATTGATGTTAGATTTACCAGAAATGTATTTGCTTGGATGAACGACCAACAACTACAATCATTATATTCTTCACCGTTAGATAGTCAAATTAATTTTGATGTTGATTCAATACCATCATGTGGTTCACAAAACGGTTCAGATGACTATAATCGATTTAGATATAATTGGGTTGATGATAATAATAGAGGTACTTTATGTAATTTAATGCCAAAAACATATAATTCCTTTTATTTTTATTTTGGTTTAAATCGAAATAAGACAGCGTTATCAAAAATGTTGTCAAAGTATTTTGCGCCATGCCCTATAAAAGATAAACCAGATTTCTTGATAATCGGTGACACAACAGATAGTACAGTTATCTGTAATAATGGTGGTGGAAATGGTGAAATTGATGTAACGATACAAGGTGGAACAGCACCATACACATACTTTTGGACATATCCAGATAACACACAATTTACAATACCTGGTAACACAAATCCAACTCTAGACGTTGTAGATTTAGAGAACCTTTGTGGTGGTGCGTATGTATTGACGGTTGTTGACGCAAACGGTTTATCATCTACGATAACATTTATAGTTGGTGAACCACAACCTGTTGCCTGCATTACTCAACCCGTTCCAGTAAGTAGTCAAGGTGGTAATGATGGTATACTGAATGTATTCATTAGTGGTGGTTTAGCACCATATGATATGACAGTAACAAGTCCTAATGGTTATAATCAACAATTTAGTAACTTATCTGCTGGACAAGAAATTATTAATAATCTATCAGCTGGAGAATATACTGCAACGATTACTGATTCAAACGGGGTACAAAGTACATGTGAAGCAGAAATTGGGGAACCAACACCATTAACGATTTTAATAAACCATAATTTCGACCCTGGCCCATTATCAGGAACTACTAATGACCCTGATAACCCTGATAACTATCAGTATAATTATAATACTCAAGATGGTAACAATACAGACGTTACTACTTTTGTAACATGTAATGGTGATACTAATGGTCTTATTAGAGTTTCTGTATTTGGTGGTGTCCCGCCATATACCGCTACAATATCACCAGACCCTAATAATAATGCCCCACCTGTGATAACATATAATCCAGCACCATCGTTTACGTTCTCACCACTGCAACCTGATACATATACTGTAACAGTTGAGGACATTCAAGGTAACACTGTACAAGAAACTGTATTGGTTAGTGAACCACCATTGTTTGAAGTTGTGTCACCAACTAATCCATTTATTGGACCAGCAATAACACCAAACACAATTGAAGTTCAGGTAGCACCATACTTTGTTGGTGAAGAAATAACATATTATTTGTATGATAATACTGGTAACAATTTAATTGAAGAGGTAACAATTCAACAAAGTACTTATGAGTTTACTGGTTTAACGGCAGGTACGACATATCAAATAGCGGCACGTAATGAAGCTGGTTGTTTTGCTAACCAAATAACACTAACAACATTATCATAAACCCAACTTTATTTTTCAATAAAACACCATATAATATATTTACCATTATAGGGTAAAAATAATATGAGTAATGACAGAATAAAGTATAGGTTACGAAGCACTAATTCGCAGTTAAGTACTGATACTGATACGTTTATTAAATTGAATTTAGAGGGTAGTAGAAGACTATTACCTAAAAACGAGATTAATGAAACCGTTAACAGTGCTGAAGTTTTTAACAAAGAACGTCAGTCAAGTAAAAAGTATAGGGTTCTTGGTACAATTAAACCTTTAGTTAGTAATGTACTTTTTAACTTGACCAGTAACTATAATTCAAATACGGACTTTTCAGATTCAGAATCATATGGTTGGAGTGTTTTTAATGATATAAAGTTCAGAAAAGACCCTATAGATGATTATAATGATGATACGGGTCAATATAGTGGTTTAACGTACCCACAAGCATATAAAAAGTTTTTAAAAGAAAAAGACGGTTGGTTCGGTTTTTATAATCCAGATATTCTATTAACTGGTAATTGTGATTTTTACACAATGGAACCTAAAAAAGAAAGGTTCACATTCAAACCTACTTCAAATAAAAAATGGGAATTGACATTAACCTACCCATTTTCTGCTGATACAACACATTATTTGGTTTTTAATGGTTTAAAGATAATTGGTAATCAAATCGTTAGTATTGGTGGTAGAAATAGGGTTGTTTTTTCAACGGCTGTTAGACATAATTTAAGACAAGGTGATTTGATTAATATAACTGGATTAGTCCCAACATCATTTGATGGTCGTTATAGGGTTCTACGAACTGGACTAGATGATGGTAGTATGAGGGATTATTATTTTTCTGTTGATATTGACCCATCACTCATTACTAACGTAACCACAGCTTATTTTATGCGGGTTCTCGGTGGTACTCAGAATGGTTTTGAATCTAGATATTATTTAAGGTTATTTAAAAAGATAACAACAGTCAATACCAATATCAATAACGGTATTGTTGAAGACGATGATTATGAAATATACCAAGCAGCCTTTTCAAATACAATATTTAATGACGAAGTTTGTCAATTCGTATTCAATGAAGATATTGATGTTGGTAATATCAGAGATAATCTAGGTAGACCAATAAGTGAGATGTTTTTAACAATTGTTAAAACAAGAGACAATAATTTTTTCACACCAATCCAAGCTGGATTAGATTGTGGTTTGGTTAACGGTATAATCAATACCAGCACACAAAACCCAATACCTGATGTAAGACAACTTAGAGACGGACCAACAGGTTTATCAAACTATAATGATTCACCAATACCGTTAACAGCGAATGTTAATATTAATGATGATTATTTTTATGGTGACATTGTTGAATATAATGACTATGAGTTAATTGAACATGTTTTAGGTGTTGTTGGTCATAGGTTCAATACTGAAAACCGAACATTAAACGGTACAAGCTTAGCTCAAGGACCTAGACATGAAGGGTATTTTTACTACCCACACCATAGGATTAAAATACGTGACTTCTCAAACTATGTCGAGCAAGGTAATGCCAATACTATTGGTATAACAGATTATGCATTGGATTTAGGTGACGGTAGATGGTTATGGCGTGATTTATTGGATATTGGTGTGAATGATGGTCAAGAAGAAACGTTGAATTATCCTTTCTTGAATGGTGCTCATTATATCTATCAGAACTTTTGTTTTCCAGTTAGAAGACAAGACCCATACGGTCAATATGACCTATATTATGGTTATGAGGTCGACCAGAATGGTCAAACCACTCCCGAACCTTATGATATTGTTGGTGTGGGTATAACAAATAATTTTGATGTAAACTCTGCTGAAGATGCTTGTTGATAGATACCAAATAAAATTACCTAGACCTGAGTCAAGTGCAACGACAATCAATGTTCCAATTGACCTTACACCACAACTGGTTGACCAAGCGGAAATCATTGATAGAAAGTTTGTTGAGGTGGAGGTTGAAAATGCTATCAATCCAATATTGGATTATGAAAAGGTAAGATTTTTACCAGCGAAAATTTCACCAACACCGACAGCGACAACAGTTAATTCAGTGATTCAAATACAAACAGTTACATATCAGATAAATTTATTTGATGCAAATAATAATGCCTATTTTTCAAGTACAACATATGCTGAGGCTGGCTTTGATAATGATGATTTAAGATTCCGTAAGAATAGACTTATTAAATCTTTTCTTCGTTTGGATTTCTATGATTCAGATATTTTAACTGACCAAAGATTGGTTGCAACAATGTCAATAAATCCAAATATAACATATGCGGATATACAACCAAACATCAGTGCTTACCCTGTTGCTCAAAATAAACAATTGTGGTTTGAATTAAAAAACCCATTAACGAATGATGAAGTATTCGGTGAAGGTTTTTTTATTTATTATTTTAAAGATGAGGTTGATATTAATCTACCAGAAAACCTATATATGAGGGCAACTTTCAGTAATGCTAAAACTGGTGTATCAAAAGGTTTAATGACTGACCAAACCCAAGTACCTATTGATGATTTAGTTGACCAACTACACACCAGATATGTTCTACATAGAACAGAAACTGGTTATTTTTATGCTATTGATAATCAGTATAGTAATAATGTTATTGTTCAACTATTTCCGAATCAAAACGCCACAGTTCAATTATATGAAGTAAGAGTAAGTTAAAATGAAAGTATTAAGGAGAAAAATATTATTGGATGACCTTAAAAGTTTTGATGATGTTCTTGGCTATGAAACAATAACGGCAACATCAATCTACATGAAGGTTGAAATGATTCAAACTATTGATGATTTGGGTCTGGTTACTGATTTACCGTTTATACCAAATGGTGGTCAATGTGCTCAATTCGCTGGTACAATAATAATTACAGATGTAACATGTTATGACCCAAACTCACCGACACCATCAAATGCGTATATAAAACCAACGGTATATGGTGGACAACCACCGTTTAACTTTATTTTTCTTAATGGTAGTGGTGGTCTTATTGAATCAGTACAAACGTCTAATAACACGTATACACTCTATAATCAACCAGCTGGTGATTATACCGTAGAAGTCGTGGATAATTTGGGCTGTGTGATAACGCTAAGTGGTACATCACAAACTTTATCTGATGCTGTAAGTCCAGTAGGTTATGTTATATTAAGCGAATCATATAACGGGATACCAGCTGGTGAACCTATACCATTTGAAGATATAACAGAAACAATAAGTGTTTGTGAAACTGTAGATATAACATTAGGTGTTGATGACCCACAACAATATCAAGACATACTTTGGAGTACTAATGAAACCACAGATACAATTCAAATCACACAAAGTGGTAATTATTCGTTTCAAGCATCTAACGGGACATGTTTTGGTCAATCAGATGATATCTCTATCGAGATATTAGGTGTTGAATTACCATCAATACAGGTTGATAACCTACCAATAGGTGTTCAAGGTGATGGTTCATTTGATTACCCATATGTGATTTGTCCACCTCAGTCAACCACGCAAGAATATCTACAATTTAGTGTTATAGGTTCTGAAAATTGTAACTTTTTTAAATGGGGTGTTACAAATGGTTCAACATTTGGGGTTTCAACAAACCCAATATATACATTATTAGCAGAGGAGTGCACAATTGAAACACCATGTGGTATATCAACAACTTTGGGTTGTGACTGTATATCAGGTTTATCTGAAAGTGAGATAATTTGGGTTGCTTATGAAAATAATTTAAACTGCCAACCTTTAAGTGAAAACACTGACCCGACTGGATAAATTAAACTAATAAAATGCCGATAATATCATATAATACACAGGATTTAATCAACGATTTACAATCGAGTGGGTTTACATTTCCATTTATGTTCGGAATAACACCAACTATGTTAAATCCAACGTTTACCAACATTTCTAATTCACCCAATACCAGATTTTCTGGTGCAACGGTTGACCAATGGTCTTTTTCTGGTGGTTGGGTGACTCAGAGTTTTGTTAGTGGTTTTACAAATGATAAATTAGACCTAGTAAGGTCATATGACGCTACTGATTTATATAATCCAGCGATAATAAATGACGCTGAAAATTACTTTAATTATTTCGGTAATCTTATTAGTGGTGTAACAAAGGTAGTTGATGATACAAACCCAATAATATACGCTGTTGACGCTGAAAGCGAACCACCATTTTTTCCATTAATCGGTACTGATGCACAAACTACAGGTATACGTTATAA
>Ga0070745_1001476_pt1 | contig 13010 bp, 20 predicted proteins | sample VirMetDEL_Mar_4_FD_77438 | JGI IMG/M metagenome (GOLD analysis project Ga0070745, IMG submission 77438) | Aqueous microbial communities from the Delaware River and Bay under freshwater to marine salinity gradient to study organic matter... | ecosystem: Environmental > Aquatic > Marine > Coastal ...
CATTTGATCAGAGATATTGCCTTTATCGGACCATGTATCTGCATAACATCTGAAATATCCTTAGCTCCTAACTCAGTAGGAATGCAGATATTCTCAAGATCGTATTCTTTGCAAATAGATTTAGCCATGGTCTGACCAGGATTGTTGTCCTTAGTATAATCGTTGTCGTACAGCACCTTTACTTTATCAAACTTCCTCTTAAGAAAAGCAATAAGCTTCTTAGGAGGCATCATGGATTCGCTCTGCAGGGCTACTGCAGAAATTCCAAGCTCGTAAAGACACATGACATCCTTCAATGATGATGCTAAAATACATAGATCTCCAAATATTGGTAACATAGTAATACCCTGTACATGATTTATCTGCATATTACCAAACCATTTACCATCCTGTTTCAATGGGGAGTACAGCTTGTACTTCCCAGGATGTTCACAGTATGCATATGCTACTTTGTGTGCAGGATATCTCGTCCCATTTATCCAGTAGTGTGTGATAGGCTGTACTTTAAACTCTTGTAAGGTTTCTTTACTGATACAGTAATCCTCCCAATAGAGTCTATCATACATATTAAAGTCACGACTTTTCACCTGTATTATACAAGGTATCTTCTTAAACGTCTTTGCACCATAGGTCTTACCTATTTTCCCCAAAGAACTGATGTTACTTTTACCTGCAAGACCAAGATTGAAGTCATGATCAATGGTCAAAAGCGCATCTCTAAAAGACAGGTTATACTTGTACTGTACATATCCAATGCTGTCGAATCTGTGTTCCATATATCCGTAATCGATATACCTTAGTCTGTTATTCTTTGCAGTTATATGTGCACTTGGTACAGGATCTTCTCGTAACTCACTACTGAACTTCTTACCTACTTGTTTAAACGGTGGGCAGTAGAACCTAAATATATCATAATCTGTTATCTTACTTAGAATGTTATCCACCGATAGCACTACATTACTCTCTCTTGCATCTACACCCATACGTAAAATAAAAGAGGGGAAAGATACGTCTTGTACCCTTCCCCTCGGTTAATAATTGGATTCTACTTAGAACGGAAGATCATCTTCATCGTCCTCTGCTACACCTGCAGGTTCAGCTAACCAATCAGAATCTTCTGAAATTTCTGTTGTACTTCCTACTGGATCTGGTGTAAGCACTCCTGGTTTGTACTCTCCCCACTCGATACTGTACTCACCTTTAACCTGACCGTAATCCTGGTTCATAGCTTTCAAGAACAGATCGTTTCTCTGTGGTACAAGTCTACCGAAATGACGAGTGTAAACTCCCTGATACTTACCGTCACGTACAAACACAAGCACTCGTAGCTTGTTATTTGCAAGTACTTTGATAAGCTCTCTAAGCTCTGTCATATCTCCTTCTTCGATATTCTCAAGAGTATCAAGTCTAACCTCATCACCAGGAGCAACATTAGCCCATACTTTTACAAACTCTGTAAGAGTATCAGCACCACGTGCAACCTTGTAGCATGTTTCCGGAGCTTTAAACCAATCCATAAGAGATGAAGTATCTATAGTACCATCTGCATTCTCTTCAGCCCAGGTCTCTTGACCCTGATTGTTAAGCCACTTATACTTACCTGTCTTGGATTTCCAAGGTCCAGGAGTGATAAGTATCTCCATAGGTACAGTTATATCCTCATTCTTAAGCCAGAATACAACTTTCTGCACCTCTCCATCACCGAAATCTACAGTATAGTTAGGCTCTGATTGGTACATGATATCCATAGCGTGTAGCTCATCCAATGTTGGATTTACTGCTACCACACTCATAGCTGTAATACCTGTGTATAGCTTTTTACCTCCAGTAGCTACTTCCTGTTCTGAACTATTTGATTTAATTGCCATTAGTTAAAATTATATTGATTATTATTTTCTTCATTATCCTCTACATTGATCTCTACATACCCATTACTTTGTGCAGTCATTGTTGTAGTTGTAACAGGAACATTATTAATAGGCTCAGGTGTAATAGGTGCAGCAGTAGTAGTTGAACCTTTGAATACAAATGGTAAAACTTTCTTTCTTGCAGGCTTCTTACCTCGTAAAGCAGGGTCTTTAAAGATCTGATCGATCATCCACTTCTCAAATGGTCTCACTGTACCATTTTCATCGCGGTAAGCAAACTTATTTTGCATCTGAGTCTTATTTACCCCATTTGCAAGTTCGTTAAGAATCATGTCTACTGTTACCTCTGTTACTACTGTGCAGTTAGATAGGTCTGTTCTCTCAGTTGTTTCAGGGTTCTGAGAATCCCTCATTTCAATACTCATAGTTTATAAAAATTAAATGGTTACTTATTAATCAATGTAAATTTTATCCCACTCAAATGGAATCACGCTGTCTTTAAGGTGGGTACAGCGAGAGTTTGCCTCTATACCATCTCTAGAAGAGAAAGAAATCATAAGTTCTTCATTTTCCCAGTACACATAGCCGATAGCATCTGCTTTCTGTGCAGTTATGGTCTTTAGCTTACCTGTAAGATCAAGATCTTTGACAGCTACTTCCTTCCCTTTCTTCTCGGACATAGCATCTTTTACGTGTGCTACGAAAATTACATGAGGAGCTAAAGTAAGTAGCATATTCATCCACTTCTTGAAACTATTACGCAAGTACAGATAACCTGCACCCTTTGGTAAACTCAATACACTATCCCACTGACTTTTTGGAAGGACTTTTAGCTCTCCAGTTTTTGGATCTTGGACACGATTGAAATTTTTACCCATAGGGGTTTTCATATACATTGCTGTAGCATCCCACTCGCACCATGCTTCTAGCTCTGTTACAGTATCGACTGCAACATATTTGTATTTGTGCTCGGATGCTTTTACAGCTTTAATGATATTATGAAGTTCTGTTAGGCTATTAGCCTGCACTTTCATTGCATCAATCTTATTAGTACCCTTCTCCAAGTCTATGATAAGACAATCTTCTAATTTAGAAAGCATAGTTGTCTTACCTATCTTAGGTTTAGAATAGATAATAAGATTCTCTGGACTTTTTGTAGTTCCAGGTACTGGTGCAGTAGGTAATACTATTGCATTTGTGTTTGCCATTATTGTTTAGATTTAGATTTACGTTCCGTAATTGTAAACTTTGCACCGTCAAAGTCATAAGGGATCATACCCAGTATGCCATCACGGTTCTTTTCAAGGTGTAGTGCAAGTAATCCTCTTGGATCCTCACCACAATACCTTGCTGTAATCCCATAAAGATCATGGGGCCTCTGTATCATCATAACTACATGAGCATCCTGACCTATACTGTCACCACCGAACAGGTCAGATAACATAGGCTGATATTGATTCTTAGCCCTGTCTTCTTTCTCTATGTTCCTGTTCAATTGTGACAACAATAGATTTATAGTACCCATGTTAGCCTGCATCCTCATACATGCCTTAGAAAGACTGTTAAGTCTTTTCATTTCTACATCTTCCGTACCAGGAACAAGCCTTGTATGGTCAATAAGATTAAGGATCTGTACATCAGGATGTAACTGAGTGAATTTCTCACACGCAGACTCTATAAATGATACATCTTTAGGTTTATTCTGAAAGAATACAGGATACTTTACATACTTAGATACACTATTTATAAATGTCTGAAAGTCCTGTTCACCTAATGTCTTGTCAACTGAATAAAGATCTGACATTTGTTTTCCTGTGTCTTTAGATGCAGTACGCATTATCTGCTGATAACCCGGCATCTCGAAAGACCAATAGAACACAACCATTTTTTTATTCAGCTTTGCAGCGTTATCCAACAGATCAAAGATCAACTGATTACTAAATGCTGATTTACCTGTACCTGGCCGACCTGCTATAATGTACAGCTTACCTGGCTGTAACCCACCTAATAGGTGTCGATTCAGTCTGGGCCAATTAGTAATAAAAACATTTCGTAATCCCTTCTTTGCTTTATCTACGACAGCTATAGATTGTCTTACAGCTGTGCGTATAGGTTGGAAACCTAGCTTTTTTAGTACCTCAATCGAGGACTCTTGTGTTTCTTTCGTCATTATCTTCTTCTGCGTTTTCATCAATGCCTTCCCACCTTTCCCACATAGACTGGTTCAACCATACATCAAGAGCGTTGAGATACTGTAAATTCTCTCTCTGATGAGCAAGCTGTACTTTAAGTAGTCGTATGATCTTATTATGTAGTAAAGGATCTTTCTTAAGTATACTTCTATACTTAGCTTTTGCTTTAGCATTAGCTTTAGCATCAGGATCAGCTGCGTGAAGAATGCGAGATTTACCTGCCACACCTACTTTCATAGGATAAGTACCTATAAGCTCTGCAAATTGTCTGTCAAAATCTGTCTCTATAAGGTCTACGAATTTCTGTCTTACTGCAATCTTATTGTCTTCAAGTATTTTAATGTAACCTACCTCTTGAAGTTTGTTAAGGTTAATCCTCAACTTTATACCTCTAGATACGTAGTTACTATACTCCTCTTTATGATGCAGTAAAAGAAAAACATATTCGTCAGGAGACAGCTTTAGCCCTATGATATGTTCAATATCAATGTTCATAACGAATTTTAAATGTTAAACTTATATAAGTGAGAGAATATGAAGATACAAAATTACTGATCAATATCATCGGATCTTAAGATGAATCTTTCAAATAATTCTATTCCTTCAAACTTCTCTTCTTCAAACTTATACTCTGGATTTTGTAACCTACGCTTACCTATCTGTACAAGATTATCAGTACTTATACGCTTTCTAACAGCTCTTCCTGTGTTGTCCAGACTATGTTTTCTGGATCTGTTGTTTTCAGTGCGTTCCTTAGCCATTTTTCCTCTTGCGAATTTTGTACATATAATATGATTACACTACCTATTTTCTTTGGATCATTAGGGTCTATACGTACAAGCCTACCTACTCTTTGTATCATAGTAAGAGCTTTACTTGTAAGACCACATATAAGTCCTATCTGCGCATTAGGTATATCAAGTCCTTGGTTCAATGCTTTAGTACTACATAATACCCTGGACTTACCTGACTTAAAATCTTCTAATGCTGCCTCTTTGACCTTCTTTGTCTTTTTAGAATGATAGACAACAGATCCATCAATAGAATCAGCAAGAGCATCGGTAAAAGTATTATCCCCACCGAACACCAGAATACGGCCATCAGTGCTATTAGCAAATAGTTTCGCGAGTTTGATTTTATTTTCTGCATGATCTACAATTGTTTTACGTTGACGAATAGCTCTATAGAATCCCAATGCTGCTTGCACCATCTCATTACCATACTTACTTTTATTTGCAAGTACGGCTTGAGCCATGTTAAAAGCATCAAATCCTAGCTTACCTTTCCAATAACCAAAGTTTGCATTTACAATCTTGTATTGAGATTTCTCTCCAACTGTAAGGTCTACAGCTACACACTTTATCTTATAAGGAGCTATAAGACCTTTATCTACACACTCATCTATAGTTATAGTATAAACAGGAGGAGCTATCTTCTGCAGTCTTGCCCGGTACAACGGATCCTCTGGAAGAGTAGCTGTAAGAAACATTTTCTTATCAAACCTATCTGTATTGTATAGCTTAAAACATGGGTCAGTAAGACCAAGGTGTATCTCATCACACACTACCACACAATACCTTTGAGTAGAAGCCATGATCTTTTTTACTGAAGCATAACAGTAGAACTGTATCCTATCTATATACTCTTCTTGACCTATCTTTTTCATCTCCTCTTTGAAGTTATCTTTAAGGTGATCAAAAGGTACAAGCACAAGTGCATCCAGATCAGAGTTATTCAATGCCTCTACTGCAGCAAATACACCTACTCTGGTTTTACCAAAACCTGTACCTGCTATTATAGAACCTACATACTTATTATTGATGTAGTTTCTAAAAGCCATACGCTGTTCAGTATCTTTAACTGTCAGTTTTTCCATTTTAAAAGTCTCTATTATTTAAATAATCCCAACATAGCTCCTCAATATCATACCCCAATTCGATAAGCAACTCAGTAATATCAACCTCTACATCTTCTTGCTTACGTGTTTTAGAGTTAAACTTTTGAGTTTTCCATACTACATTAATGTTATCAACACTTGCTGGACACCCTGGATAACCACTACCATCTGGGTAGTACCTAACCATAGCTTCTTCAGGTTGGTAATCAAAATCAATACTTACACTTGCATTTTCTATTTCTGTTTCAAAGTCAAAGTACATGTTAAATAGTTTATTTCTCCCAGCATTCTGAGATGTTAGTTTCTGCTTTTAGTAAACCGTTAGGTATGATCTTGATAGCTGCCTCCTCCATAAGCTCGGTCATTTTTACTTTCCAGGTCTCTGCATACTCACGAGAACATACTGTATCGATCTGATCATGCACTGTCATTACTATCTTAACAGGTGCATTGGTCTCACGTATAAAGTCCCGTATAAGTACAAGAGCAAGCTTGGTCATATCAGCTGACGCACCTTGAATAGGTGTGTTTTTAGATGCTCTACCAATAGTACCGACTATACCTTTAAGAGATGGCTCTGCATCTATACCCTTAAACCATTCAGAAAACCATCGTCTTCTGTTGTAAGGAGGATAAGTTCTAGCATAACCATACTTTACACCGAACTTTTCAAGCTTAGTAAGGAAATTACCTATGTTAGGAAACACTTTGAAGTACTGTTCTATCAGTTCTTTAGCCTCACCGAGAGATGACTCAATAGTATCTGCAAGCTTATTAGGGCCCATACCGTAAGCTAAACCGAAGTTTACTGTTTTAACTTTAGTCCTAAGACTCTTATGTTCTGGACAGTTACACTTAGATTTATTCTTCATATAGGCACAATTATCCTCTGCAGCATTAGTCCACTTGTCACCATATACAAGAGCAGCACACACTGAGTGTAGATCCTGACTCTCCTTAAGTGCTTCAAGCCATACCGGATCTTGCGATCCATATGCTATGACATTCAACTCCTGAGAACTATAGTCACTCGATACAAATACCCATCCTTCAGGTGCTTTTATACAGTTACGGAATCTGTTTGATGCAGGCATCTGCTGCATATTAGGTGCTTTAGAGCTGACCCGTCCTGTATTAAGTATCTGTGTAAAGTCTGTATGTATCTTATAGTCTGGATGTACATTCTCTAAGAATGCTTTACCATAAGCTGAGACTATCTTAGCCTGCTCCTTATACTTCATATATGCAGGAATAAGATCATGCTTCTTTCTATACTTATATAGAATCTTAGCATCGACTTTTTCCAACTCAGGTATAAGAACTTGGAACACTTCAAGAACTTGTTTAGGAGATGACCATTTTACATCAACCTTTCTAAGGTCTTCAAACGTTGTAAACAGATCACCTTGCACATATTTTGCTACAAAAGGCTCAAACCTTTTATCATTAAGTATGACATCATCCATATCCTTCTCTACCTTCCGCATATCAACCTCAACCTCTGAACTTATCTTCAACCATTCTTGCTGATCTATATATAACCCTTCAAACTCTATGTCAGAGAACGCAAGTACAGCGTCATTCTCAAGCTGTGCTACCTCATTCAAACCATATTCATCAAGTTTACCTTTCTGATGTTCAACAATACTGAGGAGATATACTACATCCTTAGCACCATATAATATCTGGCTATCAGTAAAAGGCTGACCTGTCAACCCTACAAACTGATTACGTACATCTTTACTAAGAGTCTTATTAAGATATCTTTTAACTACATGTGCTAAACCGAACCTTATGTTGTCCTTACCACAATGTATAACCCTCTCTACAAGAAATGTATCCCAAACATTTTCAGTGCATATACCTACAGCACGTATAAACTTATAGTCAAACTTAGCATTGTGAAATACCTTGACTATATCCTTTGATTCTAGAACATGTCTCAGTGGTTCAATGGATTGAAAGCGTGTATCAATTACATACTGTCGATCCATATCACCGATCTGAAACATGATCATTTTCTTGGTAATAAAACTGAAACCTTCAGTCTCAGTATCTACACCAAGAATACGTTTACTTGCACAATACTCTACACATTCTTCTATAGTAGCAGAAGAAAACTTAGAGAACTGTCTGTCCGGTCCTATGAATCGTACATCCATCAGTTCATATCATTACAAGACCTGTTCAACATTGCAAGATTTTTTCTTCGTACAGGATCTAAATAGCTATTGCATAAACTTCTATGCAATTGAAACAGCTCAGTACGTGACCATATAGGTCTTTTACGCACTTTATTATTAAATTCTGTATTGATCTTATTTACAATTTCCGACTCACTCATCTTTTACAAATTGTCCGTTAATCATTTTACCTGTCCTTTTACTTATGATATCATAAGCACTGTTCAGGCATTCTTCAATAGTTACACCTTGCATCTCAGCTTGGATGATCATTGTCACCATAATATCTCCTATGGCATCTTCAATCTCTAACTTGTTATCATCTACAATAGCATTGATAAGCTCGGTTAACTCTTCCTGTGTTTTAAGAGCTTGCTTAAGAGGTGTAGCTTTATCAAATATGCCTTTCTCTCTAGCCCACTCTTGTACACACACTTCTAATTCAAAATAATCTTTATTACTCATCTTACAATTATGTTATAAATTGAAAATAAAAACAAAGCTGTGCAGATTATTAAAGTGATCTTACGTAATTGCACAAGCTTCTTATCTTTTTTGTCTAAATACCACAAAGCATCGTGTATATTTTCCCAATACACAAATCCTTCATCAGTATTTTCCCAGTTAAAAGCCCATCTAAGAGCTTGAGATCTTGAATATGCTGTATGAGTTAAAGTAACTCTATCTGCATATACCATTGCACGTACATAGTCTTCATAGTTTAAAGACTCTTCAAGAGTCTTCTGAATTGTCATTTTTTTCTTCGTTCTCTGCACTATAAACATTAATACTTTGTCTATCAGACTTGCTATTTTTATCATGTTTAGTTTTTAAATATTCTTGATACTCTGCATTATCTTGGAATTGCCACTGTTCAAACCAACCGTTTTCTTCAGCCCATCTTTTTGTTAAACTCATATAAGTTATATTTAACAGTTAATTCTTCCTCTTTAGCTATAAGACCAAGGCCTTCTATTTTAGAAGGACCTATGGTCAAATAATGTGGTAATGGTCTATATGTTGAACTCATGCGGACCATCTATTGTATCTTGAAACAAAACTGTCTCTATCTGAGACTCTTCATACTCTTTACGAAGTTGTTGAATATGTCTTGCATGCATTAATTTAGGATCAGTATTCTCACGTATAAGTGATTCTATATGCTGATCATACAATTCATTGTCAGAATAAGGTTTATCAGTATTTTTTCTAAGATCTATCATAGCTTAAGTTTTTACAATTAATAGGTACTATGCAGGGGAGGCTCGTTGTCAACCTCCCCTTTAATGCATAGCTGTTTAACAATTATCAACCAAAACAACGATGAAATTATAGACCTACCTCGTCTACAATTGGGGTTGCAGCTTTAACTGCTACAGAATCTGGAGTAAGTACAGTGTGTTCCGGAGCTTCATCTCCTTTCATCAACACAACATTTGTGTTAGAGAAAATGTACTGTCCTTTGTGGGTGATAAAATCTCCATCTGCACCTTTTCTTTTAGCTGCAGTTTCGATATTATCTGCTTGCCATTCATTAGGCTCAACAGTTTCTTGGATCTGTAGACGCATTCTCATACCGTGAATTTCTGGATTAAGAATACCAAGAGGTAAAATATCTTTACCTGTATCTGTAAGAGTCCAATCAGCATCATCACCTACATTGATGTCAAGCAATTCTGCTACATCTGTAATTTCTGAAGTGATCCAAGCTCTACGAGCACCTGAACTGAATCGATCATCCGATTTGTTCAACATACCAAGTAAAGAACCTGCACTACCTTCTACTGATCTAACACGTTCGGCAAATTCAAGCTGAACTTTATTAGGGTTTTTGGTTTTCAATGCTTGTACTAGCAATGTTTCTCCTGTTTTCAATGCACTTAGTTTTTCTGAAATATTCATAACGAATAGTTTTAAAAATGATTATAAAAAATTATTAATTGTTTAGTGACTTAAGGTGTCACCACACCTATAACCTTTCAGTTTAGGGTGTTCTTAGAATGCCTATGAGATCAATGGCTTTTCTAAAGATGTCCAGATGTTTAAGGTTAATTCAATTAAGATATATGCTTTTTATTCCAAAGCCCATATCTTCTAAAGCAGCTAATTGTGCCTTAATAATATTTTCTTGCGGTATATCCCACATAGTTTCGGTGTCGGTCTCCGCAAGTAATGCCATTGAGTATAACTCAGGCCACGTCTTATCAGCATCATCTATGGCCCATTCATTCCAATCGAAGCTGATTATAGCGTCTGAAAGACTACTACACGGATTATCTACTACTTCTTCTATTGAAGTAGCAAGGATTGCAGCGGAAGCATATGGCTCCGGCAACATTTGTAAGAACTCTCCTACTGTTTTCATGATTTAAATTTATGATTAGTTTATGTATTTACAAGATAAAAACACATAGGCAATAGCCTACCATATGTGCCCGTTCATAGCATTACGTACTACTATGATTCAAAACCTGCCTGACTCCAGATCCTTACTGTTTAGTGAGATGAGGGTCTATCTCATCACGGAGAATTTACCAGCAACATGCCCGATTTTACATGCGCCTGAGACAGTTGATCGTTGTCAAGGTGTTCATAACCACAACTGTCTATGATTAGCACCATCTCTCAATGGTCTAGCTGACAACTCCTCAGCGTTTATTAATCCCCTCAAATGTCATTTCAGGGTACGCTGGATAAACTTATTCGGTAACTGATCCACCTATTTCGTTTATCTTCTTTTAGGTCGTAGGTTTGACCTGTTTAAATAGAGAAGGTCAAACGACCTCCTCTAAATATGCTTTCTTAAACTCAGCTGCAAGTTGTACAGCTTTACTTGCTACCCAGTTTGCATCATTTTTAACACGATTGTTCCAAACATGCATAGTATCAAAGCCAAATACCCAATACTTATCAGCATCTTCTGCAATATCTTTATCAATCCCACAACTTTCTAACATCTCAGTACTGAATTGACCCGCAAATGTAAGTTCACATTCAAAATACGGAACCTGCTCATCATCACATCCTAATCCAGAAGCCGGATGGTCAGATGATATGAGCACATAACCATTACCCCAACCACATTGTCCATAACGAGTCTCTTCTTTAAGGTACTCACGTACAAAAGGAAGACATAATCCTTTTATAGGACTATCAAGCTCTACTTTATCATAAGTAGTAGGATATACTTCTTCCATTTCAGGCTCTGGTTCTACATCACTTGATTGCATATTGTACAAGTGTTCTGCATAAGCATCAAACTCATCTTGCTCCATAACCACTTGGAACTCCCTTACAAAGGAGTTCCAATACATAAATGCAGCCCAATATGTAGCTGCACACAATATCAAACCTGTGACTTTAAGCAGAGTATCAGATTCAGGACTCACTGCAGGGCCATCAAGTTCTCTATGAAACATTGCTATAATCAAAAGAAATGTTCCCATTGCAGGCAACATGTAGCAATAAATGACTTTACCGATTGTTTTCAAGCTTACTTTTTTCATGATTATTATGGTTTTAATTAATTGATATTTTCTCACCTAAACTTCTTCCTGCAATCAATTCCATTTTGCATAACATGGAATTATAAAGCTGAGGATACCTGACACGAGCAGCATGAAGTGCTGCATTGTATACGGGTATGCTTTTACCATATCTTTTGTGGAAATTTGATTGTATTTTCTTTACATGAGGAATCAATAATGGGTGATTCTCTCCACAATATGTAAGAAATTTCATGATTTTATCGACAATAAATTGGTAATCTTTCATGATTTCTGTGTTGTTATTGTTTGAAGTTTGATAAATGCTTTCCAATGACTTTCGTAGTCATCTTCAAAAGCATTTGTTATTGTTCTGGTATTTGATATGAGTTCTGCATTCAATATGCCTTCCTCATCATTTGTGTAATAAGATCTAAAGAGACTGAATTGCAGATCTCTATACTTCTCTTCAACATACTCATGAGCCAACTCGTATGTACTGAACACACGAGTCCAAGGCTCAATCAATGTATTCTTGCTTGTGCTGTAATTCAGCAATGTTACTGTGTAGATGTCCATGATTCAGTGTCTATATGGTTAATGTTTTTATCTATCAACAATCCTGAATCGGAGTGATTTACAAGCTCTGATATTTCCATTTTCAGTTCACGTAAATACTTTGTATCTCCATCTCTGTGCTCATCAGAAATGAACCATTTGCCTGCCCTGAAAAGCTCTCTCAAATGATTTCTTCTTGAAGCCAGCCAATCAATGTATTTTGGATTCATTGATATGGAAACTACTTTCAAGCTTTCATCCTCATGCATTGACATGAAGTCTTCAAGGATAAGAAATACTCTTTGACTGTTAAATGCTATTGATACTTCAACAGCAAGACAGTCTTGATGTGTTTGTGTGTATAACACCATGATTGATATGATTTTAAATGATTTTTTATGCCACTCTGCATTTACACGGGCTTGTGACCGTCCTTGGCTGCATTAACATAATAAGTAGTACAACCCCTTAGAAAAGGAATTGTACTACAAAATATGTTTTATCACCTACTTTCCAATAGGTACAAAACATACCATCATCATTTGCTGATGATTGTCCAATGAACTCTCTGTTGTCCATTTTAATAAGGTCTTGAAATAAAATACGATTTGCGTTTTGCATGACTTTAGTTTTAGTCGGTTTATGTTATAATTATTACAATATATGTTATTGATAACACATAAGGAAAAGGGGTAAAAAGTGGTGAATGTGATCTGGTTACCACACTCACACACTTTTGTTATGCCATAATAACTGCTGTTATAGCAGATGTTATAAGCACACACATAAATGTAAAAAAAGGGGCAAAGCCCCTTATTTTACTTACG
>Ga0070745_1001481_pt1 | contig 12987 bp, 10 predicted proteins | sample VirMetDEL_Mar_4_FD_77438 | JGI IMG/M metagenome (GOLD analysis project Ga0070745, IMG submission 77438) | Aqueous microbial communities from the Delaware River and Bay under freshwater to marine salinity gradient to study organic matter... | ecosystem: Environmental > Aquatic > Marine > Coastal ...
CTCCCGCACAGCCGCACAGCCGCACAGGCGCACTGCCGCGCCCCCCACCGACCCTTAGCGGCTCAGTCGCGCAATCACTGGCACTCCGTGCTCGACGAAGTGCTCGTAGTCTGCGGCCTCGTTGTAGAAGTGGGCGGAGATTCTCATAAAGCCCGTGCCGTTCCAGGTGGATATACCCACCTCACAGTTGGCTTCTGTTGCGAGCGCGTCTTTGAGGGAGCGAGCACTCGGGCCGTCTGCCGCGACCCCCCTAGGGAGCCGCAGGAGAGGCTGTGTGGCCACGGGCATTCCCACATCGGGGATCGGGCTCTCGAGCATGAGTGGCGCGAAAGCTTCGGCGATGAGCGACTGCGCCCATGCGCCGAGTTGGGCGCTGTAGTCCCGCACCACCGGCCACCCGAAGAGAGTGTCGATCGTCTCGATAGCGTGCGGCGCCGACAGGAAACCCGTGGTGTCGATTGAACCTTGTAGGTCGAATCTGTCGGGGTAAGCGAGTTCTGCTCCCCACGAGTCGATGGTTGGGAACAGGCGTTGAGCGAGTTCACCCTGGGCGACAAGCACGGCAGAGCCTCGAGGAGCGCACGCGTATTTGTGCAGGTTGCCAAACCAGACGGTGTTGGGCGCCCTGACCGCTGCTTTCTCGACGATGCCGAGAGCGTGCGCGCCATCAACCACGACGACAATATCTGCCGTTGCAGGCGATGAAGCGAGCGTGTTCGCGAGTTCGTGTGCGGGGAAGTGTCTGGCCGTTGCGGAAGAAATGTGGTCGATGATGATCATTCGCGTGCGTGCAGTAATCGCGTCCATGATGGTCGAGAGCGTCTCGACAGAGGAGGCTGCGAGGGGCAGGGGAAGTGTCCTCACGGTCGCGCCAGCGTAGGCCGCCCATCGTGCAGCTCCCATAGCGACTGCACCGTAAACGTGGTCGCTGATCAGCACTTCTTCACCTGGTTTGAGCGTTACGCTCGCGAATACAACGCTAGCGGCGGCGCTAGCGTTGGCGACCATTGCTAGCTCCGATGCTGGGGCACCAACAAAACTAGCCAGCAACTCTCGAGCTGCGGAATGTCGTGGGGCCACATCCTCGAACCAGCGAAACGGGTTCGACTCAAGCTCGCTCTTGAGTCGAGCCTGAAACTCAACGGTGCGGCTTGGCACGGCGCCATACGAACCATGGTTGAGGTGCCTCTGGGTCATGTCCAGCGACACTTCAGATCGACCCGTGGTCCCCGCGGTAGATAGCAAAGAGAGCGGAGTTTTCATGCGCGACGGTGGCGTCGCCTCGATTGTCACGAGTACCGTCGCACAGCGCTCGCAAGCACGCTGAATCCCTCGGCTAGTTGACCCTCGTACCCACTCGGAGTGCCGTCCCACGCGCGCCAATCGACTCCCGAACCGAGTCCGCCAAACGACGAATCGTCGGCGATCGTCGCGGCGAGATCCGTGAGCAGCGTGTCGGCCTCGGCCTCGAAGCCCGCGCGCGCGAGAGCGTCGACGATGACGCGCGCGCCGTGGTGCGAGCATCCACCCTGTTGGTAGTTTCCCATCGGAAGGCCAAAGACGACGCCGCCGATGTCCTCTTCGGGAATGCGCCACAGATTGAGCGGGATGCCGTTGCGCAAATCGCTCAGCCCAACCTCACGCCAATGCTCGAGCAGTCTCCCCATTATGTTCGCGGTGGTTTCGCGAGGCAGGAGTCCGGTAGAACACGCCGCCCCATTGACGAGGGAGAAACCATAGTCGTGGAGTTCACCATCCGCAGAGCGCCACCCTGCGATGAGCCCCGTGGATTCGTTGAAAAACGTCTGAAGATAGTTTTCTTGAAGTCGGGCGGATGCCGCCACGAGCCTCTCTGCGAGCTCGCTTTCCCCGAACTGACGAAGGGCGGGAACGAGTTCGTGCCATGCTTCGAAGACAACGGCGTTGGCCCACGCGTCTTTCCAGCCGAAAGAGATGACGTCAGCCCACGCCGTGCTCCATTGGTGTTCGCCGCTCACTCCCCGGCGAATTGTTGATTCGACGATGCCGTCGTCGTCGACATCGCGAGCGAGCATGTCGCCGATTTCTCGAACAATCGCCGTTCGATGGCGTTCGAACCACGCGGTGTTTCCGCTCCACGTGAGGTACCTCCCGACAGCTGCGAGAGTGTTGCCAGCCATGTGCACATACTCGTCCTCGAGTTTGTGGCTGCCGTGCGAGGTGGCGCCGCTGCCGTAGCTGGGTGCGCCGTCGAGCCACCGGGAGAGCGACACTCCCACCAATTCCATTGGGTGCACTCCCGATGGGAGGGGTTCAAGCCCTAGTGCGATAGCCGAAATGTCGTTGAGCGTTGTTGTGCAGTGCATCGACGCGCCGTTGTTGGAGTACGTTGCCGTGTCGGTGCGGAACGGCAGAGCTGTGAGCGCGTGCCGTTTGAGCATGCGTGAAACAGCTTCTGGAGCATCGTCGCGAATCGTCGCGAGTTGGGGAGTGCCGACGCGAAAAGTAAGCGTTGCCTCGAACCGACCAGCGGGAAGCATGTAGTCGCCGAACTCTGTTGGGCGTTCGCCGAGTTTGAGTTCGAGAGTGTTGGTGTCGAGGGCCCTGACAGAGTCGCTGCGCACGAGGGTTTCTTCTGTGTTGCTCGAGATGGCGAGGGTTCCGTGTCGCGGAAAGTGCCAGAGAGCATCACCGGCAATTAGTCCGGTTTCACCAGATTCACGTAATTGCCCAATGACCGTCGATGGGGTAACCCGATTGTCTGTTGCGACGTGCCACGCACTGCTCGACCAGGCTCGCATCGACTCTGCCGCAGTTCGCGTCACTCGAAGAGTCATTCTGTCGGCGTCGATCGTGAACTCGTAGGTGTAGCGTTGGCCAGCGCTCGGAATCTGGATGTCATAGCTCACGACATTGCCGCGAACTGTCGTGCTTCCGACGTAGTCTGAAGCCAAGAAGCCGACGTGCTTGTTGCCGGTGTGAGATGTGAGCCGTGGTCCTTGAGTCAAATAGTCCGCGTTTTGGTCTCGAAGAACCGGGTAAACCCCTGAGGGGTAGACGCCGCTTCTCACGATGTCCATGGATCGTGGTTGCTGCAGGAGAGAGCGCGAGTGTCGTCCTGAACCATCGCCATCGATGCTCAAGTACGACCACGCGGGCGAGCGGAGCCGAAAACCCACCGACAGATGCGGAGTTGTGAATCGCACTTCTGAGTTGCGGTGCTCTGCGCGAACTCCCGCAGGGAGTCCCGTGAGGTCGAGACGTGAAAGTTCTAGAGCCCCTTCGCGCGGTGGGCGCCACATGGGTGGCGCATCTCCGAAAAGTTGCACTCCCGTCGCGGCCAGATTCCATCCTGGCCACCAGCGGTCCGTGGCTGCTTGGCGAATTTCTGTGATGAGAGCCGTAGGCTCAAGCCCCGAGAGGTTTACTCGATCCGTCCTGGTCAAGGCGCCTTTTCCAGAACGCGTGAGCTCTCCTGCGAGAGACCAATCATCACCGTGTGGCGTCCACAGTCGCGCGTGCGTTACGGCCTCAATCTCCTGCCCGCTCGCGCACTTGTGGTAGCCGGCCCCGGGGGGAAACGCCGCCTCGGCAAGGCGCATGGGATCATCAGAGAATGCCGCGCGGAGGTGGATGATGCGGCGTTCTGGAGCATCGTCTTCTGTTTCGATCGGCTTCGCCCACACCGAGCGTGAGTGGAGTCTTACGGTGGCGGCGGGAAGAGATTCCCATTCGGCCGTAGCGAGTGGATGAACGTAGAGATTACTAACCATTCCGGAAACCTTTCCAGTAACGTTGACAGCGACGAGTGTATGGGAATTCGATTGCGCAACCGAGCCTGAGTGAGAAATTGCTCGAAATCGGGGTGACAAAGCCGCTGAGTGATCGAAATCCGACACAACCGAGTGAATCGTCTCTTAGGCAACGACGCCTGAGGCAGGCCGATCCACCGATGCGAACGATGGGGTTGCAATGGTTGCAATGGGGAACAACGAGTCGTGGCCTAACGGCCGACTCAAGCCGACCGGCATGAAAGCCGTAGCAGAGCGCGCCGGAGTAGCGATCTCTTCAGTGTCGAGAGTTCTGTCAGGGCATCCCGACGTGAGTGAGACCATGCGCAATCGAGTGATTGACGCCGTTGCGGCCCTCGGCTACGAACCTGACATGCTCGCTCAAAGTTTGCGAACCGGGGAGTCGCGCACGATTGGCTTCGTCGTCTCGGACATCTCAAACCCTCTGTTTGCCCTCATGGCTCACGGCGCAGAAATCGAACTGAGAGCACGTGGATACTCGGTGCTACTTGCCAACTCGCTCAACAACGACGAGCTCGCCCTGCAACAAATCCGCCACATGCATCAGCGTCGAGTCGATGGCTTGCTGGTCTCTGCCGGTGAAGAGAGAGATGGCCCAATAAGTGAGCTGATATCTCGGTCTGCGGTGCCAACTACGCTCATTGACCGGAGGCTTGACGCTCCTTACGCGTCACATGTTCAAAGCGCTCACAAGGTGGGGATGACGGCCGCGGCCGAGCACCTTATTGAACTCGGGCACACGCGGATAGCTCTCATCAACGGTCTTCCCGATGTTCTGCCGGCGAAGCTTCGTGCCAAGGCTTTGCGCAGAGTCGCGGCCCAGCACCCCGGCGTTGACGTCTCTGTCCATCAGGGAACCTTCTCTGAAGAGCACGGTGATGCGACAGTGAGGGCACTTTTTTCGAGCCATGAGCCCCCTACGGCGATTATTGCTGGAAGCAACCAAATTCTCGTTGGGGTGCTCACAGGTCTCGAGAGTATGTCCCTGCGAATGCCCGATGACGTGAGTCTCGTTACGTGTGACAGTTTGCCCCTCGCGAAGTTTCTCTCGCCCAAACTTGCGGTGATTTGGCGCGACGCGCAATTGCTGGGGATGCGAGCGGCCCAAGTCATGCTTGAACACTTGGAGAGCGGTGAGCCTCAAGAGGTTCGCTTGCCTACGGAGTACCGACCTGCAGGTAGTACGGGGGCTCCGAGACCGCGCGGAGCGGTCCCTGGGGGGAGCCGGATGGAGTGATCGGTCTGCCCCGGCAGGCATATTTCGTTCGTTGGTCGTGATTTCAGGAAACCTTTCCAGAAACGTTGACGGCCGAGAAAACGTGTCTTATAGTTGCGCGGTAAGAGGGTGAAAAATCGATTGTGCAAAATTCTCGAATTTCATTCTCAACCTTGCGATCCACAACAAGTACCAGTCGCGAAAGCGGCTGTGTATCTCAACGAAGAGATAAGGGAAATCACATGTCCACACGACGTAGTGGGAAGAAAATTATTGCGATGGCCACAGCTGTAGCCTTCGCAGCAACCCTCGCGGCGTGCAGTTCACCTGCACCTGAGGAAACCGGCCCCATCGAACTGCGCATGACGTGGTGGGGTGGCGATGCTCGCCACGAACTCACCAACGAGGCGCTAGACCTGTTCGAGTCGGAGAACGAAGGCATCACCGTCGTTCGCGACTTTGGCGGATTCGATGGCTACCTCGACAAGGTCACCACACAGTACGCGGGCAAGAACTCGCCCGACGTCATCCAGCTCTACAACGAGGTGCTTGTAGAGTTCGCCGAGCGCGGCCAGGTGTATGACCTCAATCAGGCGGTCGAAAGCGGCGCCTTGTCGCTCGACGGTTGGCCTGAAGACCTCGTCGAAACCAACACGATTGACGGAAAGCTCAGCGCTCTTCCCTTCGGCCTTTCCACTCACGGCTTCATTTTTGATGAAGCGAAGAGTGCTGAGCTCGGAGTCGACGTTCCTGCCGAGGGCTACACCTGGGACGACCTCGCTACGTACGGAGCTGCGATTCGCGACGCATCCGGTGGCAGCGTTGCCGGAGTAACCGACCTATCGCACAGTTACCAGGTGTTCGAGGTGTGGGCAAAGCAAAACGGCCAGGAATTCCTGACCGCTGACGGCATCGGTTTTGATGAGTCGACGCTCGTCGACTACTGGAACTACTGGGCCGACATGCGCGCGTCCGGTGCGGCAACAGCTCCAGACGTCTCGAGCGAGTACCTTGGCACGCCGTACGACGCTGTGGTCGCCGGGGTTGCTACCTCGACGTTCCTCTTCGTCAACCAGTACGAGTCAGTGCAGGGCAGCACTCCCAACGCGTTGTCTCTCATGCGACTGCCGTCTGAAGAAGAAGACCCAGGACAGTACTTGCGTACGGCCATGAACCTCGTTGTGTCCAGCCAGTCTGAGCACCCCGAGGCCGCGGCCAAGCTCGTCAACTTCTTGCTCAACAACGAAGAAGCCAACGCAATCCTCGGCATTGACCGTGGTGTTCCGGCAAACGGCAACGTTGTCGAAGCAGCAACGAGCTCAGTCAATGACGTTGTCGCCAAGGCCATGGGGATCATTCAGTCGGTTCGTGACAACGGCTCGGCAGCTCCAGTTCCCGCTCCCGTAGGTTCGGGAACCGTCAACACGATCTTCTCCGAGTTTGCACAGCAAGTGCAGTTCGAACGAAAGACTGTTGAAGAAGCCGCAGCCGAGTTCCTGGCCCAGGCTCAGTCGGAGCTTGGCTAGTCCTTCTTTCCATCCACTCGCACGCACTAAGGAAAACGATGTCTGTTACCCAAAACGAACGACTTGCTGGTGACAGTGTCGACGGTGCGGCGGGCCTAGCGAAAAAGGCACGGGGGCCCAAGGGCCCCCGTGCCCCACGCTCGCTTCGCAGCCAACGACGCCGTGACAAGCTCGCGCCGTATCTCTTTCTTGCTCCGTGGTTGATTGGCTTCTTCGTCATCACCCTTGGCCCCATGGCGTACTCGTTCTACTTGTCATTCACTGACTACAGTTTGCTTGCCGACCCCAACTGGGTAGGGCTCGCAAACTACGAACGGATGTTCACGAGCGACCCGAAGTACCTCGAGTCTGTGCGGGTAACCCTCGTTTACGTCTTCGTATCGGTTCCACTCCAACTAGCTTTCGCCCTGCTGCTGGCGGTAGTGCTCAATCGCGGGCTTCGAGGACTATCTCTCTATCGTTCGATCTACTATTTGCCATCACTCATCGGTGCGAGTGTTGCGATCGCCGTCCTGTGGCGCCAAATGTTTGGAAGCAACGGTCTCATCAACCAAGTGCTCGCCGTCTTTGGCGTCGAAGGTCAGAGTTGGATCGGAAACCCTGACACGGCTCTCGGAACGCTCATCATCTTGAACGTCTGGACGTTCGGTTCGCCGATGGTGATCTTCCTTGCCGCGCTCCGACAGATTCCTGACTACTTGTATGAAGCAGCGGCTGTCGACGGTATCTCCAAACGTGGAGCATTTGTGCACATCACGGTGCCGATGTTGACCCCGATCATTCTGTTCAACCTCATCCTTCAGCTCATCGGCGCCTTCCAAGCGTTCACTCCCGCGTACGTGGTCTCTGGAGGAACCGGTGGGCCCGTGAACTCGACTCTTTTCTACACGCTCTACCTCTATCAGCGCGGTTTCACTGGCTTTCAGATGGGGTACGCGAGCGCGATGGCGTGGGTGCTCTTCTTGGCCATCGCCCTCGTGACGGCGATCAACTTCTGGCTCTCAAAATACTGGGTGCACTATGACGATTAAGGCAACAGAAATGACAACTCGATCGACGCCTGTTCACGCTTCGGCAGTGCGATACGGCCGCAAGAGAACTCGATCAGGAAGCGCACTGGCGCACTTCATGCTCATTGGCTTTGGGGTGCTCATGCTGTACCCGTTGATTTGGATGGTCGGTGCATCGTTCAAAGACAGCACGAGCATCTTTTCGGAGATCTCGCCCTTCCCTGACCCCATTGTGTTTGAGAACTACGCGCGAGGCTGGGAAGGCTCGGGAGTGGGGTTCGGCACGTTCTTCCTGAACTCGACGATCGTCGCCGTGCTCTCGGTGATTGGGAACATCGTTTCGTGCTCACTTGCCGCCTACGCGTTTGCACGAATGACGTTCAGGTTCAGAACTCTGTTTTTTGTGTGCATGATGGCAACCCTCATGTTGCCGCAGCACGTGTTGCTTGTTCCTCAGTACATCCTGTTTTCCGAACTCGGATGGGTTAACACGTTTTTGCCACTCGTCACTCCGAAGTTTCTCGCGGTAGATGCCTTCTTTATTTTTCTCATGGTCCAGTTTCTACGAGGCCTGCCCATTGAGCTTGATCAGGCTGCAAAAATCGACGGCGCTGGACCCTGGCAGACTTACCGACTTGTCATCCTGCCGCTCACAATTCCGGCGATCGCGACGACCGCCATCTTTACATTCATTTGGACGTGGAACGACTTCCTCACACCCATGCTCTACCTGCAAGACCCTCGCAACTACACAGTTCCGCTTGGTCTTAATGCGTTCCTTGACGCGAGTGGTGAAAGCGCGTGGGGACCAATGTTTGCCATGGCAGTTCTCTCCCTTGGGCCATTGTTCGGCTTCTTCCTCGCCGGGCAGAAATATCTAACTACCGGTATCGCAACCACCGGTCTGAAAGGCTAAAACACCAGAATGAAAAAAGCACGAATCGCCGTCGTTGGTGCCGGTGGAATTGGAGCGGCAGCGCATTTGCCAGCGGTGACAGCGCTGCCCGAGATCGCCGAACTAGTGGCAATTGTCGACCTCGATGAAGCCCGGCGCACCGCCGCCGGTGAGACTTTCGGTCCAACAAATTTGTACGCGGATCTTGCTGTCATGTTGGAAGAGCAAAAGCCGGACATCGTTGTTATAGCGACACCGCCACACCTTCACGAGCACTTAGCGATTCAGGCAATGCGCGCTGGGTCGTGGGTCTTCTGCGAAAAGCCGTTGACGGGCTCGCTCGAGTCGACAGATCGCATCCTCGCAGCAGAAAAGGAGACCGGCCAGTGGTGTGTAACTGTGTCGCAGTTCCGATACTCGGGAGGGTCGAGGCAAGTCTTCGACGCTATGCGTGAAGGAGTGTGGGGCAAGCCCCTCATTGGTGTCGCCCACACCTCGTGGTACCGAGGACCCGAATACTGGGATGCCGCCTGGCGAGGCAAGTTCGCTACCGAGTTTGCCGGAGCGACCACGAGCCAAGCACACCACGCTATCGACCTGCTGTTGTGGATCATGGGTGGTCAGTGGCAGAGCGTTTCCGGCATCGCGGACACGATTTCGAGGCCCATTGAGGTTGAGGACACGAGCGTTGCGACAGTGCGGTTCGCGAGCGGTGCGGTCGCAACCCTCTTGTCGACCGTGTTGAGCCACAACCAAGTGACCAAGCTGCAAGTCATGGCAGAGAAGGCAACGATCGATCTTGACACGCTCTACATGCCTCTGCTTGAGGAATGGAGTGTGAGGAGTGTCAACGAGGACGGGCAGTCCGCTGTCGTTGATGGATGGGCGAAGCCCGAAGAGCCAGTACAGGCTCACCGCGCGCAACTGGCTAACCTCATCGGTCATTGGAGTGCGGGAGAAAAGCCAGAGTTAACCACAGAAGAAGCGCGATCGACCCTCGAGTTTTTGACTGCCCTCTACAAGTCGTCGGCGGTCGGGCGCCCGGTTGAGCGAGGGGAGATCGCCGACGGCGATCCGTTCTACTCGGCTCTTGATGCTGGCGGACCGGAAAGGGCGGCGAAGCGCAATGCATGAGCTCACGATCGAGTCGAGTGATGAGGGTGTTCTTGTCTCGGCTGGAAGAGTCACCGTAGCCGACTACCGGGCGACAGGTGATGTGGGGCCGGTCAACACTCCTAAGCCCTACTTTCACCCCTTGCGCACCTTATCGGGAGTGGATGTCACGGGCTTCGCGCCCGACGACCACCCCTGGCACCACGGTCTCCAGTTCGCCTTTCCTCGGGTGGGAAGACACAACCTGTGGGGTGGCGGTACCTACTTCGACGCTGAGCGAGGGTACGAGGTTGTTGCCGATCAGGGCAGCATCCGACACGATCGTTGGGGAACAATTGCGGCCGCTGGCTCGGCCGCGGAGATCAACCAATCGGCAACCTGGCTTGGTCACAGCGGCGAAGTGCTGCTCAAGGAGGAGCGTCGGTGGTCGCTGCGTGTATCCGAGGAGAAATGGCCGGCGCTTGTTGTGGACCTCGCAACCTCACTCGCGAACGTCACCGAGGCTCCCATCGCTCTGGCTACACCAGCTCAGCGAGGTCGACCCGACGGCGGCTACGGCGGGCTTTTTCTTCGCCTCGGCGAGAACTTTAGTGCTGAGCGAATCATTGGTGACGACGGCGATATCTCGGCTTCGGGGGCTGCCTCGAGAACAATGGTGGTCCACGGTCGCACGGGTTCCGGGGAGCCGGTAACACTTGGCTTGTCTTTTCTGCCGGCCGGTTCGCCCGGAGCTCAGAAGTGGTTGTACAGGTTCGAACCTTTTTCAGCGATCGGATGGGCTGTGTCCTACGACGTGGGGCTCGAGATTGCGACGGACGGGTGGGTGGCGTTCAACCACAGGCTTGTCATCTCCGACGGTCACGTCGACCCCGCCGAGATGCAGGAGATTCTCTAAAACTTCCTAGTATTTCTCGGACCGCGGGGCGGCCGTCGATTCTCTAGCCATCAACTCTGGTGCGGGGCTCGCGATAATGATGTCGCTCAGTTCAGCGCCCGATACATGGTCGAGGAGCATTGTGGCGGCCGCCCTGCCTGCGGCATGCATGGGCATCGCAACGGTGGTCAGTGTCGGAGTTGAATAGGTTGCGAGCCATGTGTCGTGGATGGCCATGAGTGACATGTCTCGTGGCACAGAAACCCCGTGGGCGAGTGCGCTGTGCAGTGCGCCAATGCCGGCGTTGAGGCTCGCGACGAGCACGGCCGTGGGTTTCTCGGGCTGGTCAAGGAGGTGCGCCATTGCGGCCGCACCGGCCGGAGCTTCCCAGCCTGCTTCCTGGATCCACGAGTCCCGCGTCTCGAGCCCCCGTTCGACGGTGAGCTCTCTGAATGCTTTTTCGCGCCTGATCGCGGCATCGTGTTGAGCAGCCCCCGACAGGAAGCCGACGGAGCGGTGACCGAGAGCCGCCACATGGTCGAGAGCTACAGCGACGCTAGCGCGGTCATCCAGTGCCACTGATCCGGTGTGGCCCTCGAGACGTGAGTTGAACAACACAACGGGGACATCGAGTTGGATGGCCGCTCTCAACGCCTCGTCAGAGTACTGTTCGCTGCGCTGAAGAATGACGCCGTCGACCCGGCCGTTACCGATAATTCCACCAAGTGCCGAGTGCCCTTCGGCTGGAGCGCCGAGCTGAGAGAGAAAGACCGCAGTCGATCGTTCGTGGCACGCTTCTTGCACACCCGCGTGAAGACTGGCGAAAATCGCGTTGTTGACTTCTGGCACGACGAGAGCGATGGCACCGGCCCTCGAGAGTCGGAGCGCTCTGGCTCGGTGATCTGGCACGTAGTTGAGCTGCTGGGCGGCATCGACAACGCGTTGTCGGGTAGCGGGGTTGATCCGCGCCCCCACGTCATTGTTGAGCACGCGAGAAGCAACCGAGAGGGAAACCTCTGCAAGCAGCGCGACATCTTTGAGTCTGGCCATTTGCTGATGGTACTAACTGCGTGGCCCGTCTTTACAACGAACTCCCGAATTCGAGCATTTTTTCTCGAACCAGTTGAGCGTCGATAGCGCGATAGGCGGTGTCGTCACGGAGCGAAATGACTGTGGCCTGGGCTGCGGCATGGCCGTACTCGAAACACTGAGCGGTGACCCGGGCCGACGCAAGAGCCTCGTGCTCAGCCCCTAAACACCGTCCGGCGACGATGATGTTCTCGCCTCGTTCTGGAACGAGAGTGAGGTACGGCACGAGGTAATAATCATCGATGAGCCAGTGTAGTTTTGGTCTCGACCCGTCGTGCAACTCGATAGGCCAGGGGGACGCACAAATGCCGTCGGCTGGCTTCTCGCAACCCAAGACCATGTCGTTGGTGAGGGTTGTGACGGCAGCGATACTGCGGGTTTGTCGAATGCCAGCCTCGACGCCCGTGTCGACAACAAAACTCTCGCTACAACCATCAATTGAGCGACTCAAAAAGTCTGCATAGCTGCGCACTTGTTTTCGCCCAAGAATCTCTGCCGCAGTGAAATCCTCTGGGTCGATAACGTTGAGCATTCGGCCGTCGGCAGCCGTCAGTCTCGTTGCGTTAACGAGCAGTTCTCCTGGTCTCGTTGTGGCGAAGATCCAGATCTTTTCGCGAGGGAGGTCTGCTCCGGCAGCCCTTTCGTTGGAGAGCAACGCAGAGACCTTCGGTGGGCAAATGGTGTCGGTGCCGAAGTCGGCCCAGAATCTGTCGGTATCGACGTTGCCGAGCCTGAAAAACATCGTCGGGTTCTGGATCTTGCCGTTGTCGCCGAACGTGTAGCGACCCCCGGCGCGGGAGACGACTGCCGCGTCACCCGAAGCGTCGATAGTGCGTTTGGCATGTATCGCGACTCGGCCGGCATTGGATTCGACGATGACCCCAGTGTGTGACTCGCCGTCGCGAATTACTCCCGTGACAGCGGCGTGAAAAATCACGCGAACTCCTGCTTCGGTGAGCAATTCGTCGGCAGTCTCACGCCACATGAGGGGATCGTGAGCGACGGTCCAGGTCTTGCCGTATCGCTGAGGCCTCGTGAGCCCGCCGCGCTGCTCGAGGGTGACGCGAAAGCGTTCCGTGAACCCAAAAACTACTTGCTGAGGTTCCGCCGTGTCGTCGTCGCTCGCGAGGTATAGCCCGCAAATCGTGCCAGACATTCCTGCAACGGCAGCGCCTCCGGCAAAGCCATATTTTTCGATAAGGATGACGCTGAGCCCAGCTTCAGCGCACACGGTAGCCGCGGCCACCCCTGCCGCCCCAGCCCCCACGACGACGACATCGACGTCGGCCAGGACGGGAAGACCGTGATCCTCGGAAACAACGTTCGAGAGGTGCCAGTCGTCGAGGTGATTGCTTGGCATTGTTCTCCTATGCTCCAGTGAATCGTGCGGGGCGTTTGGCGGCAAAAGCCGCGACACCTTCGATGCCGTCGGGGCTTGCAAAAAGCTCGAGAAGAGTGAGTGTTTCGAGTTCA
>Ga0070745_1001482_pt1 | contig 12985 bp, 15 predicted proteins | sample VirMetDEL_Mar_4_FD_77438 | JGI IMG/M metagenome (GOLD analysis project Ga0070745, IMG submission 77438) | Aqueous microbial communities from the Delaware River and Bay under freshwater to marine salinity gradient to study organic matter... | ecosystem: Environmental > Aquatic > Marine > Coastal ...
AGACTACCCTTTTGCACCAAATTTTGAAAAAGGAAACTAAAAATGGCATTAGATTGTTGTAACCAATATTATACTGAAGACACTTGGTATAAAATGTTTTGTGATATTGACGACAAATTAACTAAATGTCTAAACGATATTCCAGGAGCTGTTTTTCGTATTAGAATAGACATTTATGGCTGGAAACGAAGAAACGGCCGAAACATAATAGACAGAAAACCACACACTAAAATTCTTGATGGTTTCAATGAAATTGTGAAACTATACAACGAATGTGTCAATAGTCCAAAACCACCACAAAAACCATATACGAAAGAAGACTTATACAAAGGAGACGTAGATACCCCTTGTAAGGCAGACATGCCAAAAGCACAGAATGACTTACCAAATCACCCAGCTTGTAAAGAATGGGCTAGAAAACAAATTGCTCTAAAGAAAGAGATAATAAATTTTATAGAGAGATGGAGACAAAATACTTGTAAGAACTCACAAAAAGGAACAAAAGACCCATTTCCACTACCAAATATAGTGGTTACCGGAATCTGCGCTCAGCCCGGTTTCGGAGGAAGAAGAAAACCACCAGAAGGTATCGGTCATTATGGACCAAATCCAGATAATTTTAAAGTTTAAATCGGAGTAACACTTAATGAAAAACGATATAGTATTTGCAAATCAAAGTAAAATTTATAAAAGAAAAACTCCTTTAGCTAATATTGCAAAACACCAGGATTCTTTCGCAAGAGACATAACTCCTTATGCTCTTGACCAAAGACAAGATGTTCGAACCTTCTGGAGAGATAGCGCATACTGTATTACTTCAGGATGTTTAAATAGTCTTATATCATATTCGGGAACAAACGCAGAAGATACATGTGGAGGTTTTCAATTTGATTCGTATGATCCATCAACACCTTTGCCTTTTCTTCCTACTCCAACTCCTGGTTCTACTCCAACTCCTTCGATTCCATAAAATATTATTATTTGACAAAAAGGTGTACCAATCTTAATATAAGAATGAATAAGATTGACAAATTACACATAAAGGCTATAAAATGAATAATATAAAATATGTTCCTAGCACACTCAATGTAGTTGCAAAAGGAGTAGACATATCTAAAGATTTAGAAGCCAACCAGGAACAAAGTGTAGCATCTCTGCTACAGAACGCTTATGAAGAAAAAGAAAACACAGAGGACACCCAAGAAGAGAGTAAGTGAAGAAGAATTATTAGAAACAATAGAAATTATTAGCAAAAAATTAGCTTACAAATTTAAGTTTGGGTATCACGAAATAGAAGACATGAAACAGCAAATTAGTATATTTGCCCTAGAAGGACTTAAAAATTACGATCATAAAAGACCCCTAGAAAACTTTTTATGGACTCATGTTAGGAATAGGCTCTTTAATTTTAAGAGAGACAACTACCAAAGACCAGACAAACCCTGCAATACTTGTCCTTTTTTTGATCCTCATCTAAAAGAATCTCTAAACGGTTGTTCCAAATATACGGACATTACTCAATGTGAAATGTATAATAGTTGGTACATAAGAAATATCAATAAGAAAAACTTAATGCACCTAAATACTATAGAAGAAATTAAAGAGTATTTACCAAACAACAAATATAATCATCAAGACAAAGTTTCTAATAATGAAATTATCAATAAAATAGAAGAAAACCTCAATGGAGAATATAGACAGATATACATTAAATTAAAAAACGGAACTAAAGTTTCTAAAAATGATGTAGAGAAACTAGCAATTAAAATAAGAGAGATACTCAATGGCTAAAAAAAGAGGACAGCTAAGTTTAGATGAACAGCAATTCATCAAAAACAATATAGGGCAACTAACAGTAGAGCAAATAGCTGATCAAATAAACAGAAGTGTGAAGCCAGTAGAAAGATATATAATTGAAAATAGACTTAGTTTCGACAAAGAAGAAAATATAACGGATGAAAACCTTAGATTAAAACTGCACGCAAAAACATTTTGGCCGGAAATTATCAGACAATTTGATGAAGACACGGGAGAATTAGAATATTTTGAAAATACATGGATAGGACTAGTTAAACAATTTAGAGAGGACGTACTTCCTGCCGAAGAACTTCAGATTAAACAATTTATTACAATAGATATTTTAATCAATAGAAGCATGAAAGAAAGAAAGAGACATATTAGCGAAACAGAAAGATTACAAGCTAAAGTTGATCAAGAATATAATTTGCCCGAAGAAGTAAGAGATGGACCAAAACTAGCAAATTTAGAAACACAATTAAGTTTTGCCAGAAATAGCATAGCAAGTTATACAAATGAATATACTAAACTTTTAAATGAACAACAAAAAATTAGTAAAGACCTTAAGGCTACAAGAGAGCAGAGAATCAAAAGAATCGAAGACGGAAAAAGTAGTTGGGTCGGATTAATCCGAATGTTAGAAGATGAATTAATCAGAGAAAAAGAAGGAAAAGAAATGGAAATTATTGCTATGGCAACAAACAAAGCAAAAGAAACGCTGTTTGAAAATCATCAATACCAGGACGGAAAAGTAGATGTTCCTATTTTGAGTCCAGAAAGTTTAGAGTATCAAGATGAGGAACTATAGTGATCCACAATATAAAGATTGGCGTAAAAAGATTTATGCAAGAGATAAACATTCTTGTCAATGGCCAGGATGTAATAAACGTAAAAGTTTACAAGCTCATCATATATTAAAATGGAGCGAATTTCCAGGCTTAAGATTTCATATAGATAATGGCATAACCTTGTGTAGAACTCATCATGAGTCTATTAAAAATAATGAAGAAGCTTATATTAATTTTTTTAATCAGTTGATTCTTAAAGGAAAACAAAAATGATTAACTTAAAAGAACCTATAACAATACAGCCACCGAACTATAAGGACGAAAACAATAAAATAGTTAGTCCAAATCCTATAGAGTTAGATGTGCTAGATGTAATCTATATAGATAACCCAACAGATAGACAATACTACATAGTAATAAAACATATACCAAATCATACCTTGCTTTTCGAAAAAGAAGAATACGATCAGTATCCTAACATAACAAAAGAACAAGCACAAGAAAGATTTTTTGAAATTACAAAAGGTGACGTACAACATTTTCTGCAAAATACATTTCCAAGAACACTAGAAGATGATCCATATGGACCAGGAACCATTCTAGCTAGTATGTTTAGTGCTATTGGAATAAAGAGTACCCCAACATGTAGTTGCAGAAGGCATGCCCTAGAAATGAATAAAAACGGCATAGAATGGTGTGAAAATAATTTAGATACTATATGTGGTTGGCTTAAACAAGAGTGTGAAAAAAGAAAGATACCTTATGTAGACACAGTAGCTAGAATGGTAGTAAATAGAGCCATTAATAAAGCTAAAAAATATAAAGATGAATTACAAAATGAAGAAGGATGAATTTAATATAATAGTTGATACCAGAGAACAGAACCCCTGGGAATTTGGTAATCATACAACATCTAGAATAAAGTTAGATACAGGTGACTATAGCATAGAAGGTCTAGAGCACTTGTTAGCTATCGAAAGAAAGCAAAGTGTTAGTGAGGTAGCCAATAACATTACTGAGAAGCGATTTCCGGCCTTTTTAGAAAGATTGAGTGAAATACCTCATCGGTTTATGTTATTTGAATTCGATCTAGAAGATGTGTATAATTTTCCTATCGGGTCTGATATACCAAAAGATAAATGGAATAAATTGAGAGTATCAAATAATTATATTCTTAAATATTTGTCACTTATAAATATCAATTATAATATACAAACAATTTATTGTGGTGACGCTGCTAACGCAGAAAAAATGGCTGTTAGAATTATGAGAACAATATATGGCAAATACAAAGGATAAATCGATATTTGAAGACGCATGGTTGAATCTGGGAGATGTTAATAAATTAATACTTCCGGATAATCCTTTATTTGGTAGAACCAAAGAAGATATAGAAAATCCTGACCTTCATCTTTTAAGATTATTAAGAAATCCTAAATACTTCGGATCTACCGTTAAACTACTCATGGGAATAGAGCTTCATCCGATACAGGTTGCTTTATTACAAGAATTTTGGTATAGGCCATTTCCGATGTTTATTGCGTCTCGTGGTTTTGGTAAATCTTTTAGTTTAGCTCTTTATAGCATGATGAAGTGTATATTAGTTCCAGGTACAAAAATAGTTATAGTTGGTGCAGCTTTCCGACAGAGTAAGATTATATTCGAATATATGGAAAATATGTGGCGTAATAGTCCTATTATAAGGAGTATATTTAGTAGCAATGATGATGGGCCGAGAAGAGATGTTGACAGGTGTACTATTCGTCTTGGTGATAGTTGGACTATTGCTGTTCCTATGGGTGACGGAAGCAAGATTAGAGGCCTCAGAGCGCATATTATCATTGCTGACGAGTTTGCTAGTATTAGTCCGGATATCTATGAAACGGTTGTGGCAGGATTCGCAGCAGTAAGCGCTAGCCCTATACAAAATGTTAAAGAAGAAGCTCGTAAAAAAGCTATGCGTGAAGCTGGTTTATGGTCAGATGAGCTAGAAGCAGTTCAAATTAAAAAAGGAAACCAAGCTATTATTAGTGGAACTGCAGACTATAGTTTCAAGCATTTTGCTAGTTACTGGAACCGATACAAAGCCATTATTAATAGTCGTGGAGATCCTCATAAGCTAAAAGAAATTTTCGGTGAAGATGTACCAGATAACTTTAATTGGTATGATTATAGCATAGTAAGAATCCCTTACGAATTGATACCTAAAGGATTCATGGATGATAAACAGGTTGCTAGAGCCAAAGCTACGATTCATACCGGTATATACAACATGGAATACGCCGCTTGTTTCACAGAAGATAGCGATGGATTCTTTAAAAGAAGTTTGATAGAAAGTTGTGTTTGTAAAGAAAATAATCCTATTAAAATCAATGATAAGCCAATCATTTTTGATGTTAATACAAAAGGAAATGCTAATAAGCAATATGTTTACGGAATTGACCCAGCTTCCGAAAAAGACAATTTTAGTATAGTTGTTTTAGAAATACATCCAGACCATAACAGGATAGTATATTGTTGGACTACGAATAGAAGTAATTTTAAAGATCGACAAAAAACAGGTTTGGTCGGAGAACATGATTTTTATGGTTTTTGTGCTAGGAAGATTAGAAATCTAATGAAAGTGTTTCCATGTTATCGTATAGGTATGGATGCACAAGGAGGAGGTGTTGCAGTAGAAGAAGCTTTGCATGATCCCAGTAAAATAACCGAAGGAGAACAACTAATATGGCCTATAATAGATATAGATAAAGCAAAAGATACAGATGATCAACAAGGTTTACACATACTAGAATTAGTACAATTTGCCAAAGCAGAATGGACAGCACAAGCAAATCACGGATTGAGAAAAGACTTAGAAGATAAAATTTTATTGTTTCCAAGATTTGATGAACTTTCTTTAGGTTTAGCTTTAGACAAAGAAGGAAAAGATATTGTAAATAGTGACATAGATAAGTTGTATGATAGTGAAAGTGAATGTATATTAGAGATAGAAGAACTTAAAGATGAATTAACAACAATTGTAATGACTCAGACTAGCACTGGTGTTGGAGGAAGAGATAAATGGGATACTCCAGACGTTAAACTTCCAAATGGTAAAAAAGGAAAACTTAGAAAAGACCGGTATAGCGCTTTGGTTATTGCTAATATGATTGCGAGACAAATGAATAGACAATTAGTTGGTATTGATTATGGAGTAATAGGAGCTAATCTAAGAGCTATTCCAAAGAAGAAAAAAGATGGAGAGATGTATAAAGGACCAAATTGGTTTACTAATACAGCCAATATGGATATTTACAAAGGAGTATATCGTTAAAAAAAGTGTATGTAATTATACTTCGATAGCAACAATACTATTACAATACTATTACAGATAAAGATATGAAGAATCCAAAAATACCTGATGCTGAAGTTATCTCAGAAAACGCTTATGTTACATGGGGTGATGAAGATCTTAATGATAAAAGAGCTGCGTTAAACGAAGCCTCTAAAAGCTTAGATGAGTTTGGAGGAATAGAAAGAACAGTTGCTAATAATGGTAGATATAGAATGGATTTTTCCAATCTAGATGGACCAACAAGCGGAAGACCAGGTTTAACCCGTAGTGATTACGATTACTTTAGACCAGAAGAAGCTATTCCAAAACAGCTTAAGCATATCTTTAAACAGTCTGATATGATCTATAACAGAGTTGGCTTAGTTAAAAATGTTATTGATCTTATGGGAGACTTTGCTAGCCAAGGAATAAGACTAACACACCCAAACAAAAGAATAGAAAGATTTTATCGCAACTGGTTTAAAAAAGTTAGAGGAGAAGAAAGAAGCGAAAGGTTCTTAAATAATCTTTATAGAATAGGTAATGTTGTTATTAATAGGCAAACAGCCAAAATTAGTTTAAAAGTAGCAGATTCAATGTACAAAGTAACTGCTGCAGATCTTAATATAAACTATGATGAAAAAAACAACATAGAAAAAAGAGAAATTCCTTGGAAGTATACTTTCATAGACCCTTCTTGTGTTGATATTATTGGAGAATCTTTATCTAGTTTTGTTGGATATAAAATGTATTCAATAACATTACCAGCTTCGTTAAGAAAAATTATTAATAAACCAAAAAACGAAGCAGAAAGAAGTGTGATAGAACAACTACCAGCACCTATCATAGAAGCAGCCAAAAGCAAAAAACCATATATGTTGGATCCGAATAAAACTTTAGTATTCCATTATAAAAAAGATGATTGGAAGTCATGGGCCTTTCCAATTATATACAGTATTATGGATGATATTAATATTATCGAAAAACTCAAGTTAGCAGACCTTGCTGCTCTTGATGGAGCTATTAGTAATATTCGTATATTTAAACTTGGAAGTTTAGATCATAAAATTGCTCCAACGTCTGCTGCTGCTAGTAAACTTAGTAATATTCTACAAAATAATGTTGGTGGTGGAACAATGGATCTTGTTTGGGGTCCAGATATCGAGTTAATTGAAAGTAAAACAAATGTTCATCAGTTTTTAGGAGAAGCAAAATATGCACCGCATTTAAATAGTATTTATGCAGGTCTTGGAATTCCACCAACTCTTACTGGTACTTTTGGTGCTGCTGGTACTACTAATAATTTTATCAGTCTTAAAACATTAACACAAAGACTACAATATGGTCGTAGGGTGTTAATGAGTTTTTGGCAGCAAGAAATAGAAGCTGTTCAGAAAGCTATGGGTTTTAGGATTGCTGCTAAGATTGAATTTGATAGAATGGATCTTAGTAATGAAGAAGCAGAGAAAGCTTTACTATTACAACTAGCAGATAGAAATATCGTTAGCGATGAATTAGTGCAGAGAGTATTTGGTTTTGATCCAGACACAGAAAAGAGTAGATTAAACAGAGAGAACAGAGAAAGAAGTAGTGATAGGATGATTCAAAAAGCTGGACCTTGGCATGATCCACAATTCAATAATGCTCTTCGTAAAATTGCTTTACAAATTGGTTTAGCAACACCTAGTCAAGTTGGTCTATCTTTAGAAGACAAGAAACAAGGAGAAATGACTAGTGTTGAAATGAAAATGGCAAACACTCCAATGAAAACAGAAATATCAGATAAACAACCAGGACAACCTGGAGAAGGTAGACCTAAAAATTCTAAAGACACAGAGGAAAGAAAAGAAAGAACTTTCAAACCTCAAACAGGAGCAACTATACAGTTGTGGGCCATAGAGGCTCAAGAAAAAATTTCAGAACTAGTAAATCCATACATGCTTAGTTTTTACAATAAGAAAAACATGAGAAGCCTGTCTTCGTTGGAATATTCAGAAGCAGAGAACATTAAGACAAAAATCTTTTTTTCGTTAGAGCCACAACAACAGATTACCAAAGAAGTTGTTTTATCCAAACTCAATACTATAGATAGTATTGAAAATAAAAACATATGTCATAAGTTTTCTATAATCAATAAAAATATAGCAAATGAGTTAGATAGACAATTAACAGCAGAAGAAGTTAAGTTTACGAAAGCTTATTTTTATAACGCTATGGTGTAATACAAACTATTTACAAAATTTAAGAGAAATACTATGCAAATATTTGAACAAGAAAAACAAGATGGCCTAGAAGAAACAATTAAAGCTCAGGCCTCAGTAACATACGCTTGTCTTGTCGAGAAAGGTTCAGACAACACATTTTCTGCATCACAAAAAAAAGAGCTAAAAACAGTAGCAGGACTAAAAGACAAAGATCTATATTACACTCAATCAATTCTTGTTACCACTTCATGGAATAAGAATGATGATGTATTTGATAAGGAAGAGGTTTGGGCAGCAAGAAATACCCCAGTACATAAGCCAACTAATTTGGAGCATGATGAAAATTCTATAGTAGGACATATTACTGCAAACTGGCCTATAACAGAAGAAGGTATTTTAATTGATGAAAAAACGCCAGTAGAAAATCTCCCAGAAAAATTTCATATCCTCACCTCTTCTGTAATATATGAAGGATTTACAGATCCAGAACTTAAGTCCAGAGCAGATAATCTAATCCAAGAAATAGAAAACGGTACTAAGTATGTTAGTATGGAATGTTTTTTTAATGGGTTTGATTATGGATTAGTTAATAAGTCAACCGGTGAATTTAAAGTTTTAGCTAGAGATGAATCAACAGCATTTCTTACAAAACATTTAAGATCATATGGTGGCGCAGGAGAACATGAAGACTATAAGATAGGTAGAGTATTAAGAAACATTACTTTTAGTGGTAAGGGATTTGTTAATAAGCCTGCTAATCCTGAAAGTATAATTTTTACGAAAGATAGTTTTCCTATCGAAGAAGAAAAAACAATGATAGAAAAAAATAGCTCTTTAGAAGAAATAGGTGTATTTTCTAATCAAGCCAATATAAAGGAGGCCGTAATGAGTTCAGAACAAGAAACAAAACCCGAAAATAAGGTAGAAGCTATGAATGATTGTACAGATTTAGTTAAAGAGGCTTATGCTTCTCGTGATGAAATTAAAACTCAAGCCTCCGAGCTAGAAGTAGCCCTTGAAGCAGAGCGTGTCGCTCACGCTGAAACAAAGACTGCTTTAGAAACAGCATTAACAGAAAAAGAAGAAGCTGCCAAAATGTCTGAAGAAGACATGAAGAAAAAGAAAGAAGAAATGGAAAAGATGAAGGCAGAACTTGATGCTGCAAACGAAATTCTTGCTGCTTATAAAGATAAAGAAGAAGAGATGAAGAAGAAAGAAGCCATGATGAAACGCAAGGCTTCTCTACTTGAAGCTGGTCTTGATGAAGAGTCAGCTGCTTCTAATGTTGAAAAATTTGAGTCATTAGACGACGAAGCTTTTGATAATATGGTTTCTCTTCTTGCGGCTATGAAGCCAAAGATGCCATCATCAGAAGATGACGTTAAAGAAGAAAAAAAAGAAGGCAAGAAAAAAGCTTCAGAAGATTTATCAGAAGTTTTAGAAACAGCCGAACCAGAGAATAATGTTGATCTAAGTGTAGGTAGTGAAGCAGAGAGCGACATAGAAAACACTAGAGCAGCTTTAGTAGATTTTATTTCCAATAGACTAGGTAAAACACTTAATAAGTAAGGGAGAGTAAACATGGCTTTAAAACCAGATCGTATTGAAGCATATACAGATATTTCATTTTTTATGAACGAAGTTGCCGAAAGAGGTGGCGTTGTAGTTCATAGCAATAGCGTAGTTGGTTCAGGCATTAGCATGGACGACCCAGACGCTGTTGTAACATATGCAGCAGACCAATCAGGTAGAGCACCAGCAGGTGTTTTACTAAATGATGTTGTTAATTTAGACCTAACTAGACAACACATTAATTGGCACAAAGACGAAGTACAGCAAGGTAGCAAGGTTACCATTCTTCGTCAAGGTCAAGTTACAACTGATCAAGTTGTAAATGGTCTTACAATTCTTGGTGGAACACCAGCATACTTAGGTCCATCAGGTTTATTAACAACTTCAAGCACCAACAGTGTTCAAGTTGGTCGCTTTTTAAGCTCATATGATTTAGACGGTTACGTCAAAGTAGACATTAACATTACATGATAAAGGGAGAAGAATACAATGGCAAATAGATTTAATCCAACACCAGAGCTTACAGAACTTCTAAAACGTTCTGGTTCAGCTCGTAGAGAAGAAGCTTTAGCAGCAAATTATGAGTTTGCTAAGGCTCTAGAGCTACCATTACGTCAAGGAATTCTCAATGGAGATATTCTAGATGGAATTTTTGAACCAATTTCATTGGATCAAAGTGCCACTCCAGAATTTCCTTTAGATTTCTTAGCTCCAGGTACTGAAAAAGACTTTGTTGCTTATACCATCCCTAATCATGGATATATTCCACAACGTCATGTTGAAGGTGACTATGTCATGGTTCCAACCTATGACATTGGCGCATCCATTGATTATCTACTAAAGTATGCCCGCGATGCTCGTTGGGATGTAGTTGGTAGAGCTATGGAGCTTTTAGAGGCTCAATTTGTTAAGAAAATGAACGACGATGGCTGGCACACTCTTCTTGCTGCTGCTGTTGATCGTAACATCTATGTTAATGACGATGACGCTGATTTAGGTCAGTTCACAAAGAGACTAGTTTCTCTTATGAAAACAGTTATGCGTCGTAATGGTGGTGGTAACAGCACCAGTAATAATCGTGGTATGTTAACAGATCTTTATGTTTCACCAGAAGCAATGGAAGATATCCGCAACTGGGGACTAGATCAAGTAGACGAAATTACTCGTCGTGAGATCTACACAGCTGCTGATGGTTCCGTTAATAGAGTTTTTGGTGTTAATCTTCATGATCTAGACGAACTTGGTAAAGACCAAGAATACCAATTATTCTATGAGAATGTTCTATCAGCTCCAATGAGTGCTGATGAAGAAATCGTAGTTGGTCTCGATCTTCGTAAGAGAGACAGCTTTATCATGCCAGTACGTCAAGAAGTTCAAATTTTTGAGGATGAAACACTTCATCGTCAGAAGAGAGCAGGTTTCTACGGATGGGCTGAGCAAGGTTTTGCAGTTCTAGATAATCGTAGAGCACTTATTGGTACTCTATAAGAACTTCATATAATCAAAAGAAAAGAGGCTGGCCATAGTGCCGGCCTTTTTTTTAGGTGTATATATTATTGTATACATTTTAACATAAGGGAAAGACTATGCCAGCTACCCAGTATGATTTCAATATCGAACAAGGCTCATCTTTTAAGTTATCTATTACTTATAAAGATTCAGATAAAAATATCATTAATTTAACCGATTGGTGTGCAAGAATGATAATGAAAACCAACACCAACACAACAATGATATTTGATACTACAAATTTAGATTATAGTGTATATAAGTTTAGTATTGATGGTCCCAATGGTAAAATTACTTTAATGATACCAGCAGAGACAACAAATGATTGGACGTTTAAAAAAGCAAGATATGACTTAGAAATTCAAAGTCCAGACGATATGTATAGTGGTGGAGGTAAATATACTAGTAGATTAATTTTTGGAAATGTTAATATTGTCAAAAGATTTAGTTTATCCTCTAGCAATATGAGTTGTTAATATGGAAGAATGTTGTCATTATCTTCTGGAAATAGAAAGTACTATTGGTGCTGATCTTAACGATGTTTACCTAGAAATAGATACATGCACAAGACCAATATTAATCAGTGATTTACCAGACAATATACCTGTTACGAGTATCAGTGGTTTAGACGATTATTTAGACGCATATCTAGATGAAATAGATTGCGGAACACCATAATAAACGGAGATAATACAAATGCCAGTTAATACAAGATTACAAGTAAGAAGAGGATCAGCGGCTCTATGGACATCTCAAAACCCGATACTATATTCTGGTGAAATAGGATTTGAAACAGACACAAAGAAAATTAAGATTGGAGATGGAACCACAGCATGGAATGATCTTAATTATACTTCTGTTCCTTTAAATTCTACAAACTTTGTAGAAAGCAGTGGTATTAATATAGTCTTTGATAGTGTTGTAGGAGGTTCTGGCTCATGGGAAAACGCAACATGGAGTGTTGATGAAACATGGTTGGCAAATTTTATTGCGACTTCTAGTGGATCCTTAAATGTAGAAGGTGTTCAAGATATTATCGGTAATAGTGGTGTTGCGGGCGGTTTTGGTATAGATAAATCTTATAACGACACTACAGGATTTACCACTGTTAGTGTAACAGGAATGACACTAAGGGTTGAAGAAAGTACAGGAATTGGAGTTACAGAAACCACAGAAAGCAGTAATAAAGTATACAGTATAGCAGTTACAGGAATTGATCATACATTGATTAATGACTGGGATGCAGCAATTAGCGGAAATATTGATACACAGCTTATTGCTGGTACTGGAATTAATTTTGTTTATGATAGCGGTAATAACACGCTTACAATTAGTACAGCAGTTCTAGATGATACTCATACTCATATCTGGGATAATATAACAGACGCTAAGGTTAAAGCAAGCCTTACTGAACTAGGATATCTTTCTGGGGTTGTTCCTGGTACTGCTAGTGCAAATAGAGTTGTTGTATTGGACTCTAGTAAAGATATAGATGGAATAAGAAATCTTACGGCTACAGATACAGTAACAGCAGTAACATTTTCTGGTGACCTAAGTGGAGATGTTACTTCTACTGGTTCTTCTTCTTTTGCTAGTGTAGATATTAATGGCGGAAGTATTGATGGAACAGTTATAGGTGCTAATAGTGCTGCTGTAGTTAGTGGTACAAGCGTCTATGCTAGCGTTGGTTTTGTTGGAGATCTTACTGGTGACGTAACAGGAAATGCAGATACAGCTACAGAAGCAACCAATGTAACAGTTACTGCTAATAATGGTACAAATGAAACGGTTTATCTTAC
>Ga0070745_1001483_pt1 | contig 12982 bp, 9 predicted proteins | sample VirMetDEL_Mar_4_FD_77438 | JGI IMG/M metagenome (GOLD analysis project Ga0070745, IMG submission 77438) | Aqueous microbial communities from the Delaware River and Bay under freshwater to marine salinity gradient to study organic matter... | ecosystem: Environmental > Aquatic > Marine > Coastal ...
ACTTATACCGCACCGGTTTATCTTACCGACACTGCCGCAGTGGCACAGGATGGAGTGGTAACGATGGATATCACTTCTCACGGACTATCTGCTGGGGATGACTTAACTATTCAGTCGGGGACTAGTCCATTCGACCTGTTCGCTGACCAAAAAGTCAGAGTTACGGGAGCGCCTACAGCCAATCAATTTACATTTAACTTAGAAGTCGCAAATGTATCCCTCGGAGATTCCAAGACTTTAACAGTCAATAAACCTCTTGCAGTCGGAAAAGGCTACATCCACCAACCCGCCGCACCTTGGGGAGTGGTTCACGAACGAAGACTTTGGATGCCTTACTGGTACACCTCGGAAACCAATCCAACGGACCGAGGAATTAGAGATGAAATCGTAGCATCTGATATAATGGATTTCGATACTGTGGATGTAATCGGGAATCAGTTCAGACCGTCCGCCGGACAAAGTGATTACTTGGTCCAGCTTACTCCATTTACAAAAGATTCTCTCGTAGTATTTAATCGAAAATCGATCCATCTGATGAGTGGGATAAGCGGATCTCTTGCCGATGTTTCCACTAATGTGGTAACTACTGAAATTGGATGCTCGGCAAGAAAGTCTGTTGTCCAAGTGGCTAATCAAATAATGTTTTTATCGGACCAAGGGCTTTACGCGGTTACTTTCATTGATGAGTATAATTTACGAGGCACAGGGATGCCGATTTCCGAAACCATCCAGCCATTTATCGACCGAATAAACCAAGACTATGTTCATCTAAGCTGTGCAGTTTATTTTGATAATAAATATTGGATCGCCTTGCCATTAGACATTGTTCCTGGGAGCGGAGATGCGACTAAGCTTAACACTATAATCGTGTACAGCTTCCTTAATGGAGGCTTTGAAAGCATTGACACAGTTAACTCAACCGAGTTTGCAATTAGAGAATTAATAGTCGGGAAGGAAGGTTCGCAGAATGCTTTATATCTGACTACTGAAGAAGGAGGCATCCACAAAGTCGATGGAGCGGAAGGTGGGGATGTGGTAAGCATGGCTGCCGGCCAGGCGATCCCCGAGACCATTGCAGTAGTTTCTCAATGCACAACTCGCCAATATGATGCGGATACTGCTGATAGAAAAATGTTCGCCCGATCCGAGCTACATATTAAAAGCTCAGACGAAGGGCTTTCCGATGGTGATATTAGTTTTATAACTGAAGATCCCGACTCCACAACATCGGCCACATCAATCTCAACTTTACTCGGTAGCACATTACCGGCAAGCGAAGATTCCTCCATACGATTGGGCGTAAGGAAAAGAGGATTTGGAATACAGACAGACTTTAAGCCCACAGCGGGCAGACCATTTTTAAGGGCAGTTAAAATCGATGCCCGAGTAACCGACAGAAGCACGACATCTATTTCATAGGAGAAAAATTATGGCAGTATTATCAACAGGACAAAGTTTTGCGAGTGGTGACCAAGTAACCGCTCAGAAATTAAACGACATAATTGGTCAAGCGACTTTTACTTCGGCGGCAGATACGACTGATAATTCGACCCTTACTTTAGGTTCGAGTAAATTAAAAGTAAAAGATGCCGGAATCACATCGACTCAACTTGCAACAGATGCAGTAATTACTGCAAAGATTCAGGACGGAGCGGTAACAGCCGCAAAACTCGATGCGGGTGCAGTTAGTGTACTTATGCCGAGCGGTTCGCTCATGCCATATGCTGGGGCATCCGCTCCGACAGGGTTCTTACTCTGTGATGGTGCGGCAATTTCAAGGACAACTTATTCAGCTTTATTCGCTTTAGTCGGTACAACTTACGGAGCGGGGGATGGTTCAACGACTTTTAATATCCCCGATCTTCGTGGTCGAGTAATTGCCGGACAAGATGATATGGGGGGTTCTTCCGCCAATCGATTAACCGGGCTAACTGGCGGAGTCGATGGAGATGTTTTAGGGGGTTCAGGCGGTACAGAAACGCATACTCTGACTTCCTCAGAAATGGAACACACAAACTCGACTCCCACTATTTCACACGCTGTTGATGGTGGAACTGGCGGAATAACTGCACCATTCAGTTCTAGTACAAATGGCATTAATACTTCTTCGGCCAGCCCACACAACAATGTCCAGCCCACCATCATTTTAAATTACATAATAAAGACTTAATATGGAATTCATAAAAAAATTAATCGGCCCTTCAAAAGAGGAAATAGCAGAAGAGGCAGAAAAAAGACTTCAAGGCGTTCGAGATGCCCAAATTTCCCCGACTCAAGTTTTAAAGGCAAAAGATCCACTTCACCCAACCTATGGGGATACCCATGTAATGATGTTGAGGCGTGGAAACCCTACTAGCTTTCCGGATACCGACCCCGACCATTTTAATTCCGACATTTCACAGGACCAGGTAATAAAATATTTAGCCGAACAATCCCCATCGGGCGAATCTTTAGCTTACATTAATCCCATTGAGCGTGAACTTTTAATGCTGTCCGGTGCATCAGGAAAAATGACAAAAGATGGAGTGGTTTCATATGCCCCCGAAGATCCGCTCAAACAGGCGGCCATGCTTCTTAATACTGCCGCTCCCGAAGGTGAAGAATTAGCGTACATTAATCAAGAAGAGGCACAAATGCTTAAAGATGCGGGTGGAGCGGGTAAACCGGTCAACTCTTCGGGAGTTCCTTCATTTTTCTTACAGAAACTCTTTGGGGGTGGAAAAGCTCCCCCTCCCTTGCCCGAATTTAATGTCGGAAAATCTGCCCGAGATTATGTTGGAGCAATGGCCGACTCGGGACTTCAAGACCAGCTTCTAGGAGTTCGCCAACAGTACGACCCACAGTATCAAGATTTACAGATGGGACTCGCTAAACGAGCCGCCGATCCGATGGCCAGCCTGGCAGAATCAAATGCCATGCGGTCACAGGACTTTGGTGCGAGGATGGCGGAAAGACAGGCTGGATCGGATATCAGTATGCTAGGTCGATTTGGGGCAGACATGAACCAAGCCTATCGTGCATCCGATCCGCTCATGCAAGCTCGTACAAACCAAGCTAATCAGCTTGCGGAACAGGCTTTCAATGAGGCACAAATGACTGACCTATCGCCCGAAATGAGAAGGCGAGCTACTCAGTCCGCCCGTGAAGGATTAGTCGCACGGGGTAGGGGAATGGATAATGCGGGCATTGCCGCTGAAGCCATGAGCCGAGAAGATTATTTAAGAGATATTATTGGGCAAAATCGCCAACAAGCACAAAGCCTCGGATCTTATGCCGCTGGATTAAACAGGCAGACAGCAGTCGATCCATTGGCTATGCTTCGAGGCGGACAGAATTATACGGCCCAAGGATTTGGGGAAAGGTCCGCATTGTTTGGATTGCCACAGGAATCTGCCACTCGGATTAATCCCGATGCTGGTGTTAATATTGGTATGCAAGCATACGCAAATAAGGCGAATTACGATGCGGCGAACTATGCCGCCCGAGAAAATGCGGCTAGTGGAATGGCACAGGGATTATTTGGAGCAATTGGAACATTAGGCGGTGGCTACCTAAGTAGAGGATAAAATTATGGCAATAGGAGATACAGTTCAAGCGGGCTTAATGAGAATCGACACCTCGGCTTATGAAAGGGCGGGACAGGCGAATGCGAATGCAAATATGGCATTCGGTAATGCTCTTAACCAGGTCGCCAAAGGATTCATTGAGGGACAGGAGAAAAAAGCACGGGCAGAAGAAATGACGGGCTATCTGATGAACCAGGGAGTCTCCGAAAAAGATGCCAAAGCAATCGCCAAGAATCCATTTCTGCAAAAAGAATATCAGCGGAAAAAGGCAACCGAGGCTCAAATGCAAATGGAAGGCAACCGCCTTCAAATGGAAGCCCAAAAATTAGCCGCCCAACAAAAACAATCTTCCGATCAAGCATTCCAAAAGAATCGTGAGATGGATATGAAAGAGGAATTATTCAGTACTCAACAGGATAAGATTCGAGAGGCGGAAGAAAATGAGATGGGAATGGCGGAGGCCCTATTAGCTGAAACAACTGACCCAGCAGTCTTAGAAGATTATAACCAAGCACAGCCTGGTCTATTTGCTTTAGGCGGTGACCAAGGTGCAAGGAATCGATTTTTAGAATTTCAAAGGGATGAAGCTCCCAAAGTATTGGGCGGAGAACTTGGCTCATCTGATTTTGGTAGGTATGCAAGGGAGCAAAATCTTGATCCTGTGCTTGCTAAGAATCGATTTATGGATTTGCAGAAGGCTGAGCAAGCAGTAGCCAAAGAAAATACCGGCAAGCTTGGAGATCAATTTTCATCAAGAGTGGGAGCATTACAGCCCTACTACTTTAGCGAGTCTGATGCCGCAAATGCTGTAAGCGCAGAAGCAACAAAGCTAGGTATAAATCTTAATAAAGACCAATTGGCTCAAGCGGTATCTAAGCAAAAAGTCATACCGACTAAAGATTTAAGATCAGCCGCAGACACTCGATTTAGTAAATTAAATCTTGATGAACCAAGGACAGTTTTGGAGGCCGCAGACGATTTGGAGGCATTTTTGACAGAAGGAAACCCTTTATCTTCATCGGTAGCGAAAGAAAAATTAGCTAGGATGGTACAGCCTCAAGGCATACTTACTGAGGATGATTTGAAAAGGATGGGCGGCTCTCAAGCATTTATAGATAGATTTCAATCGTTTATAGAACAACAAAAGACGGGAACTTTAGACCCTAAGCTAAAGAAGTATCTAAAAGAGACTACCGCAGTATTTAGAAAACGCGCCCAAGAGGTATTAATGGAAAAAACTGATTATACTGTAAAATCACTTGCAAAAAACTTTGAGATTACGCCCGAAGAGGTGAGAAAATATACTCAGTTCGGCGGCATAATGTACGGATTTGATCAACCTGATAACCAAGGCACGGGATCAGGGCAACCCCCTCAAGTCCCAAGTGTACCCCAAGCAAGGACATTACCAGGTGGCGGTATATTCACACCGATTGCTCAGTAATGGCTAAGTACGAAATTAGTCACCCCGAGCTACCACAGGTCCGAGGGATACTAGAATTAAAGGATGGCGAGGAACCATCCGATCAGCATTTTTGGGAAGCGGCTAAGACGATGGTGCGGCCATATGGTGCATCGCAATTATCAGACGAAGCTAAAATATCCGCCTATCGGAATGGATTCTTTGATACTCCGTCCGGTCCGATACTAGATGTGGATGATGACCCTGAGACAATTCAAGATGAGAAATCACCTGGTTTACTTTCTACCCTTGGGGGGATGGTAAGAAACTTAGGTACACGAATTGACCCACTAACCTCGCCATACTCAAAAGTCCTTCAGTTAGATGATGAAGCAGTATCCTACGATAAAACAGAAAATATAGAGCAATTTAGGGAAGCGGGAAAAAGACTTTTTGGGTTACTAGATAACCAAGAAAGTTTAGGCGATTTAGGATTCGACCCAATCTCCGAAGCACTCAAGCAGACAGGGATGCCATTTTACCAAAAAAATAAAGATGCCCGTGGCCGAGTAAAAGCCGCCGCAATGGATTACGCATCTGACAATATAAAATCATCTGTCGGAATGGGTACAGCTAGGGCATGGAAGACACCTGAGTTTTTACTTCGGGGCGGAGCCGCATTATCAAATTATTTAACTTTAGACGAAGAGGATGACGGAGAAGTCCTTAGCTATGTAAATAGTTTAATAGGATTTGATAAGGTAAATTACGAGTATGAAACTGCCGCCGAGTTTGCCGCATGGGTGATGGATAATCCTGTCGATGCATTAAAAGGAACAGTGGGAATAGAACCCGAATCGATGACATTCGACTCCCAACTTGAACAGGATCTCCGTTCGGACTTCCAAGTACCAAGTGAGGGTATTGGATTAGCTTTTGAAGTTGTTGGAGATCCGCTTAATGCGGCTGGCGGCACTCTAGCTAAAGGAGTGACCGCACCAATGAGAATTGGGTTGAAGGGCAGAATGCTTAAAACGATAAAAGATGTCCAACAGAAAACAATCGAACTTACAAAGTATCAAAATATACTAAGTAAATTGCCTGAAGATGCTCTAGTCCGAGGTAGAGTAGTCCAACAGGCTGATCGGGTGGCTAGTGAACTAGCAGAACAGCAAAAGGTTTTACAGAAGTATGGAAGCAATTCGCTTCACCTTCGTTTGATGGGTAAAGCCTCACCCGAAACTCTCGGCAAGGTGGCAATGGAAACATTTGACCAGTCAACCGATGCCGGAAAGATGGGCATGGGATTAGTCCAGGAGGCAACAAAAGCAACCGACAAGATGAGCAAACTCCGAAGAGTTGCGAACACTGCGGCCAAGCTCAATCCTGAGATTGCCGGTGCTAGTGTTGGTGCATTAGTAGCGGGACCAGTTGGTGCGGCTGTTGGTGCATCATTACCGACTATCGCAAAGATTGGTAGGTTCTTATCTTCTATGACCGAAAATAGCGCTATCCGCTATATAATAAACGCTGAACGGCAAGCTGGGAGAGAAGTGACTATCGAATCAGCCCGCCAAAGGTATAAAAACTTTAAGAATTTAAGTGGTACAGCATTGGGTTTGGGTTCAGCGGCTGGATTTTCGTTTGACCAAGATGCATTAGGTGGCGGTGCGGCTGTGGCGGCACTAGCAACATTTATTGGGCCAAAAGCATTAAGTTTATATGATAACATTGCAAGAGATGCCCGAGTAGTCGGATCAGAACTTACCCTCGCAAGGACAGGTGATCATACGCCATTTTTCCGAAGACTTTCTATGCTCCCAACTCCTGACCAAGGACTGGCGGGGGCAACGATGGATAAATTTAATATCCTAATGAAACCGAGTCCCGAGGGATTAGTTAGTAGAGCAAAAGATGCAATTGCTCAAGGGGGTAGGGCATCAGCAAAAGAGGTAAACCCATCGGCACAACCTTTTAGAGTTGGACCAGGTGGAGAGAAAATCGGGCAAGCCCCGACCATATCAAATGCCACTCAGAAGGTTGCAAATTTCTTGGATAATGCCGGAGTGGTTGGGCGATTAGGTACACCACTCGAAACACTTGGCAGATTCGGCAAAGGGATGGCCGCCGGTGCAAGTCTACCCGCAACAATTGGCTTTGTCGCATCTGCGGGTCAGCCGAGTGGTGCGGTTGCCGGTGCAATCATGTCCGCACCCTTTACCGCATTAGGTGCGGGTGCTGGGATGTACGAAAATTATAAGACTAAAGGAGATCTCTACAGTAAACAGATTGGAGATATTCAATATTATCGTGAGCATTTAACGAAAAGCGAACAGGCGGAATTTGATGCCATGCCCGCTCACATCCGCACACAAATTGCTGGATACAGTTTATCGCATCCCGATGTGGTATTTAAACAGACAACCAAAGGGGAGGGTGGGTTTAATCCTGTAACGATGGAGGTTTCCTATAATCCAAATGGTTCGGGATACTTAAAAGGAACATTGGCACATGAGCTTACCCACTTCATGGAAGTACACGGACTTACTCCGATGGTTAATCGAATACTATTCGGGGACAAGGAGACTAAGACTGCTGGAGAGTTTGCATCCTACGATAAAGATGGAAATATTATTTATACTGATGAATTTATTGGGTATACTGACAAAGACGGCAATTATGTAGAAGGACTGCGAGACATCTACATGGATCGACTTCGCAAAGATGCATCTCTTGACCCCGAAGCGGTAGCCGCTTACGAATCCGATCCAACTAAAATAGGTAGAGAAATATTTGCCGACCAGGGAGCGGATTTCCTTTTAACCGGTAAGCGGGAAAAAGCACTCAACCAAGGACCAGCGGGCAAAGCCATACAGGCAACCATTGACGGAATAACTGGAGTGTCTTTCCTTCGTGACTTTCTCCTTAAATTAAATCAGCCACTCAATGCAGATGGCAAATTTATTACTTCGACTGATCTATTTAAGGGCAAACTCCGAAAGATACCCGAGTTACAGAATTTAATCGAAAAGTATTACAAAGATGTCCGAGGATTAAAGAAGGCAGAGATTGAAGGTTCTGAGTTTACCGATCCGAATACTGGAAAGACTCGCAAGACTGAAGGTAAGAAACCAATCGATGACGAATTTGAAACTCTTTACACAGTTGAAGATCAGAAGAACCCCAATGTGGTTGATAAATTAAACACGGGCGGAATCTATAAGACCGATCCACAAACTGGAGAGATTGAAAAAGATACACTCGGCAATCCGATCCGCATGACAAAGGGTGAAGCTGATAAAGTATCTCAGGCCGCAGGAGATCATGCCGCAGATGTATTGCGGAAGAATGGAATTGATGTAGAAACCAACGACAAGGGTAGGCCATTCGCCAAGGACTTACCAGCACTCAGCGAGGCAGTTATTGATCAACTCGCTAAAGGACCAATCCATCCAAGACAAATAGCCGCCTTGCGTGAAATCTCCCGAGCATTAAGACAGGGAGATGGAGAAAGGGCGGGTATGCTCATCGGATACTATTCCGCCACACAGGGCAGAAAACCCAAGGCCGTACCATTTGCAGTTCGTACAACAATGCCTTACGGATTTGAGCTTACCGCACAGGGTAACATCCTCGTCCGCCTTCACGATGTCGATCAGATACAGAAAAACTTACAATTTTTAAAGGGCGAAAGACAGCCAAAGAAATTACCTGACGAATTAATCGGGATGTACGATGAATTATTTGGGAACGACAATGCCGTTTGGGACGCATTTTCACTTTATAGGCAGAATACGGCCAACGGCATTGACGGCAGAACAGGACTAGATGCCGATCCTGTCATCGCAAATAAGAAGTTGAACTTCCTAAATGCATTGCATGGTGGAATTACCAAGTCTCAAGTCGCTATGAATCCAGTGCTAGATGCAATCGGATATAATATGGCGGCTATTAATAAAAAGCATAACCCATTTGGTCCAGCCACAAAGACATTCCGATTAGATCGAGTATTTAATGCGGAACGATCAGGAAAAGCATCACCTGTAAACGAGCAAAGAGTTATTAATTTAATGTCACCCGAGGCTCAGAAACTTTATACTCCCGCCTACCACGGCACACCGCACACCTTTTCAGCCGAGCCAGGAGCACCCTTCGGCAGATTCAGAACATCGGCCATCGGTACTGGCGAGGGTGCGCAAGCCTATGGGCATGGGCTTTACTTTGCGGGGAAAAAGGAAGTGGCGGAGCATTATCGACAAAATGTGAAAGATATGAAGGGCCTAAAAGAACTAGAGGCAAGACTTGAGGGTATGCGAGAGGAAATTGCAGATTTGAGAATAAAATCGAAGTATTTTAAAGATAAAGATTCAGTAAAATCTAAAAAGTTACTCAAACAAGCAGACGATTTAACTAAAGAAAGCAGAGAATTAACTCTTAAACATAATAAAAAATTTACTGAACCTGGCTCCCTCTACAAAGTCGAACTCGCCCCCAAGGAGAACGAGTATCTGCTATGGGATAAGCCTCTGTCCGAGCAACCCAAGGGAGTGAGGGAGAAGATTGAGCCTATAATTAAAAAGTTCGGACTTAACACAACTTTTCGAGGAAAAGGAGATAGTGGTGCAACTCATCCAAAATTTTGGAAGGACATTGAGGCAAAAGGTGATGTGATTTATGGCGAACTAGCGGGAAAATTAGGCAGTAAGCCTAAAAGCTCCGCCGCCCTAAAAGAAGCCGGCATACCAGGCATCAAATACCTCGATGGTTCATCCCGATCCAAAGGCGAGGGCGATTACAATTATGTAATCTTCGATGAAGCCGATGTCGCAATTACCGAAAAACTCTTCATGCCGGCCTCCGAGGCTGGTGCGGGGAAGGGGAAGGTGGCCGAGGCCGCAAAGCTATGGCAGGAGAAGGGTACGGATTCGCCATACTTTAAGAAGTGGTTCGGCAAGTCCAAGGTAGTCGATGAGAACGGCGAGCCGTTGGTGGTTTATCATGGGACTCCTGGCGGAGAGTTTAATACCTTTGATGCAAATAAAATTGGGAGAAGAGCGAAAGGTACTAATAACTTAGGCTTTTTCTTTGGGGACGAAATAAGAGCTGATTCCTATGCAAGGCATGGAAATATTATTGGCCGTATTATTCCGACCTATTTATCTTTGCAAAATCCATTAATACTGAAAGCACCAAAGTCTGATCCTAATAATGCAGTAAAACGATTTAGTCCAGAAATACGATTCGCTAATAAAAGCGGTCAGCATGATGGTGCTATTGTAATTGGTGAAGGTGGAGAAAAAATCCACATCGCCTTCTCCCCCGAACAAATCAAATCGGCCACAGGCAATCGGGGAACCTTCGATGCGGGGGAGAGGAATATAAACTATATGCCCTCAGACCCCAAAGCACCAACCCGCCAACCCGCCAATCGCATTACCCGCCAAGCACCCTCGATGCCTGGTAATCGCTTCATGGCCCCAACCGCAAGTGCCGGTGCTAAGTTATCCGAAAGATTTCGGTAATCTATTCCCGCTCAATTTCCTCGATGTAGAAATCTCCGACCTCTCGCATTAGCTTGGCTAGTAGGGCGGGGTCATTACCAGGAGGATCGATAAAGGTAGGGTCGAATGTTTCGCCATCTTCTGATTCTATCAGTTCAGCTACAAATTTTGGGCTGTGGAGGTGGACTACGAATGTTCGATCCTCGGTATCGCCGATGATAAACTTTGGGAACTTTGCCTCGAATGAATTAGGATCGTTAACCATTCCCAATCAAATAACTGAAAGTCACATGAGTAAAGTATTAAAAATCCTCATATTTCTTTCGCTAACCCTTGCGTTAGAATAGTTCCATTTTATAGCAATTTAGTCCTTGCATGGCTGAATGCGGTACAATATTGTACGCAACCACTAGCGAAAGGATAAAATGAGAAAAGGAACTAAAAAATGGATAAACGACTTAGCGGCTACATTATACTACAAGGGTGAGACTCGTAAGTGCTTTGCGCAAGATTTTAGGCATATGAGACTTAAACTTCCAGAAGCGGTCCATCGGAAGTGGAAATTATGGTGTAATATGAATAGTGACAGTTTAGCTCAAGTAAGTAATAATGAGTGGCATGGACATACTATTTGTGCAACTGGCGAACGCATTCAATATGTCATCATTGATAGGAAGGACAAGGTCAAAGAGGCGGCTAGGCTATTGGGCCAAGTTGGTGGCCAGGCTGGATATGGTAAGAAAAAAGTTCGAGGCGATTCAAATTATTACCGCTTACTTCGAGCTAAAAGAACGATAAAAGAATCAAATAAAAATAGGAAAAAATGAATATTAACAGCCTATATGTGTACAAATTCAAACTAATTTAAACTTTTTTAAACTTTTTATTGACATGATATTATTTTTTTATTTTAAGAAGAAAGTTAACCCAGTGGATGGGTTGAAGTTGCTCTTTAAAATTCTTAATAAGTACCGGCTGGCGAAGGTTTTGTTTCGCCCTATATGCATTACGGGCCTATTTCAACAAAAAAAGTTAGTAAGTAGACCTTAGATTTTTTCCAGCCGGTTTTAACATTACCGGCAAAATGGAAAAACTACTAAACCAATATCACAGTCTATTCCTCACTAAATGTGAGGTCAAAGAAATATTCAGATTAAAGTCTGATAAAGCTCTCAATGCTTTTAAGCGAGAGTTCGGCATTCGTAAAAGAGGCCAGCATTATTTGGCTTCCGATGTCCGAAAAGTAATCGCCATCTTTAGCGAGGAGGCCGCATGAAGGTCACCATCGGAATCGATCCTGGCAAGAGTGGCGGTTACGCAATCGCTTACGGAGGATTGAATAGTATTCATTTATTCTCCATCGGGGAGGACTTTGAATTTGTTGAACATATCGAAGACATTTTAGACAACCCCGATGTTGAATCAGTTGAAGCGGTAGTCGAGTTAGTCCCACCCTTCGCTGGCAAGCTGATCCCTAGCTCGTCTTCATTTAAACTAGGCGAAAACTATGGATTTATCCAAGGAGTCCTTCGATTTGCTGGCATTCCATTTACCTTAGTCCGCCCTCAAGAATGGCAAAAAGGACTAAGTGGGCTAACTAAGTTAACCTCGGGCAAACGCAAAAAGGTTTTAGCGAATCATGCCAAGCGATTCTTTCCATCGACTAAAGGGATTACCCTCAAGACCGCCGATGCGATTCTAATACTAAGACACTTTCTTATTAATCAATAATGGGCCTCCACCCGTAAAAATGGAGATAGAAATAAATACATATCATGGCAATACTACAGCAATCAAGTAACACAGGCGGACCAATCACAGGCTGGCCACTAACTACACTCGCCCCAGCGGGACAGACATTTGCAGTCTGTTTGGCAGTTAAAGACAGCTTGCAGATTCAGCGTCCAAGCTACGAAGATCCGAGCATAATCGAGACAAAGAACTTCACTAGGTTTCTTTTTGGACTTCCCGATGGGACAATGATTCAAACTGGCGAGATGACAATCAGTTTAAACGAAAAGAGTAAGCTCTTCAAAACTCTGACAAGCTGGAACGGAACGATGCCATTTAGCGGATTTGATACGGAAACAATGGTGGGCAAAGGTGCTACATTAAATATCATCCACAAGACCAGTCAAAAAGGCAGAGAGTATGCAGATATCACAGCAATCATGCCGGTCATGGCGGGGATGGAAAATCAAATACCTGACAGGTCAAGATTTGTCATCCCGAGCGGAGACGAAGCACCCGCACCGGTTCAGAATGCCCCTGTAGTTCAACCGGTTCAACCGATGCAAGCTCCGATTCAGCAAGTGCCTCAAAGTCAGCCTATGCAAGCGACCACTCAGGTAACAGTCGATCAGCCCCAGCAAGTACCTGTACAGCAACCTGTACAACAGCCCGCCCCTCAACCACAACAGGCAACGATGGGAACTCAGTTCACCGGACCTCAGTCCACAAATGTACCTTTCTGATGAATCCGATAGCTATATTACTAATGATCGGATGGGCGG
>Ga0070745_1001490_pt1 | contig 12946 bp, 18 predicted proteins | sample VirMetDEL_Mar_4_FD_77438 | JGI IMG/M metagenome (GOLD analysis project Ga0070745, IMG submission 77438) | Aqueous microbial communities from the Delaware River and Bay under freshwater to marine salinity gradient to study organic matter... | ecosystem: Environmental > Aquatic > Marine > Coastal ...
GATAAAAATCTATATCACTAGTACCTGGACTAGTTCCACCTGTTGTATTTACATTATTACATGAGCTCATTAGCAACCAAACCTCATATTGAACCAAGTAAATCTTTGTAACTCTTGTTTTAAATCTTCTTGATAACCGAAGTTTAATTCATTCTTTTGTGTATCTAATGCTTCTCTTAATTGTCTTTGATTAGACTCTTCATACTCTGGAGTTGGTTCAGGTATGACTGCTGTAATTTTTGCCATTATCTTCTTCCTCCTGCATTAATATCTAATCTCAATGTACCATATCTCCAGGATTCATCAACAGCATCATTCTCTATTTTTACACTTACTTGTCTTCCCCTAACTCTTGTACTTACATAATTAGTGGTACTATTAATAGTAAAAGGTCCAGTGATTAAAGATCCAGAAGCAGACGATTGTGAATCTGTCGCTGGATAATTTGTAAAGAACATAGTAATTTTTGCATTACCCGATAAGTTTTTAAAATCTGGTATGAATCTAGATACTCTCATTAAATTTTCTCCATCGCCTCTTAAATCTCCTATTCCAGTTGATTGCCCTTGCATAGTTCTTTTTGCAGTAATGTCATAATCTCCAGATTGAATATAAGAAGTAATCGCTGTTGCGTTTCCATTAGCATCTACTTCATTAACACCTGTTTCATGGGCCCAATATTGACTAGATCCAAAAGTATTAGTTGCACCATTTATCACTGGAAAACTTGGTGTACCTGATGCTGTATACTCTGTTGCATAAGGAAGTCCATAGGTGTGAGCATCATTATAAGAAGTTCTAGATAATGATCCTGTTGTCCAAGTTTGTTCTATAAAATTAAATACAACATTTCTGTTAATTTGCTGCGAGCCGCTTGCTGCATAGTACCAGCCCACTTCATTAAATAGTGAGTTATGATAACCATATGCAATTTGGTTAGCATCATAGTTAATACCTAAATTATCACCATCTGTTGTAAATACAAAATCTTCAACAAGTGATGGTAATTGTTTTACGGTTCCATCAAATATAAAGAAACCTCCACCAAATCCCATCCAGAAGACTGCACCTTGTGCATAAACCATTGCATGTTGACCTAGACATCCACAATTAGAACCTACTTGTCTAATACTAAATGTAAACGGAGGTCCTACAAACTGAATAACATAAGCTGCTTGATCGGTTAATACCAATACATAATCTTTACCTTGCACGGCTCCAATAATTTCATTTCCTTGGTCTAATCTAAATGTACCCGCAGTATTAGTTGCTGTGGGTTCCCAAGTATTAATATCTTCTTGATTTGAAAATCTTATAAACATTGGATCTTGAGTAGATGGATCACCAAGAGTTGTTTCTGTTCCCATTAAAAATAAATGTCTATCTCTATCTGATACTAAACTCATTAGTGATTTAGTTGGAGCACCGCTAACAACAGTTGCTCTTGTGTCTAATGCTCCTGATACTGATGGATTCCAAGTGTATGTTGCACCATTTTTAATGGTTGCAACTAAAAGCTGACCATAGTTATCAAGTGACCAGGAACCTGGTGCTAGTGTAACATTTGTTGTAGTTGATTCTTCTCCCCATTCACCTGATGACCAGGAATCTGTACCCCAACCATAAGCAGGAGTTTGAAATACTGGACCAATTGTAATATATGAATTTAATGTTGCAGAACCTTGAGCTGTCATTCCAGTGCCTGATTCAGTGCTTGGCATAGTGACAGTGACAGTGCTTGAAGTTGGTTGTGAAATTACTTCAAAAACATTAGTTGTAAAGTCAGTTGCCGTATAACCTGTAACACCACCGCCTGGTAAAGTTACATCTTTTAATTTAATATAATCACCAACAACTAAACCATGAGCTGATAAGTTAATTGTAACTGTTGCTGAACCGTTTGTAGAAGTAAAAGTAACTCCTGTTTGATCCGCATTAATAGGTGTGATGTCGTAGAAACCACCCTCATAATAGACAACCAATACTTTTGCAGAACCTAATGCTGCGTACTTTTTACCATCTAAATCTGTCCAAGTATGCTGTGCTCTGATAGGACCTGATATAGTATTGTCTACTAGTTCCTGCCAGCCACCTATTTTCTCAGCTTGACCATATCTAAAACGTACATTATCCCCATCCACCCATTGACCTTCGGCTCCGGTCTCTGTTTGTTGTTTGTTAAAACCTGGTTTAAATTGAATTTTTTGTAGCATAGTTCCTCACTATATATGCTTTTTATTATTTTGGTAGTATTATATTCTAATCTAGCTTGGATATCAATTTATTTAAATCTGCAAAATATAAGCAATCTATTCTAGATCTATTAAAAGTATTTATAGCATCTTCTGGGGTTTCCACTAAGGTTTCCCCTGCTAAATTAAAAGAAGTGTTCATTAAAATAGGTACTCCTGTTTTTTCGTAAAAAATTTTTAATATTTTGTACAGAATTAAATTTTGTTCTTTACTTACTGTTTGTATTCTACATGTATTATCAACATGTATTATAGAGGGTATTTTTTCTTTTACTCCATCTAATGCTTGAACAGCATATAACATGTACGGGGATTGTTTTAAACCAGCCATATCAAACCATTTATAAGCTTCTTCTTCTAAAATAGATGCACCAAAAGGTCTAAACCATTCTCTTTGTTTTACTTCATTCATTATTGTTTTACCGTTTGAAAGCCTTGGATCTAATAATAAAGACCTGTTACCTAAAGCTCTTGGACCAGCTTCAGCTCTACCTTGATATAAAGCTATTATTTTTTTATTAATTAAATTTTCAACTACTTCTTCAATTTCATTATTACTTGACTCAAAATTATAATTAGGTTCAGAACCTAAATAAATATTATTCCAATCTACTTTATTTGCACAATTCTTATAAAAAGTAAGAGCTGCTCCTATGCTATTACCTTCGTCTCCACATAAAGGATCAACATATAAATTTATATCATTAGAAAGTTTTTTTCTTAATTTATAATTAAAAACAACATTTAAACCACATCCACCAGTCAATATAATATTACTATATTTATCTTTATATCTACTTATTAAATCAAACATTTGTTCTTCAAAAATGTTTTGTGTTTCAAACGCTATGTCACAATTTTTTTCTTTATTATAAAGATTAGGATATTTATTGTAATCAATATTATAATTAGGATTGTTATTATCTTCATTATTAAATAAATCTTGTTGTAGTAAATTCTTTTTAATTTCTGTATTATTATTTCCATAAGCTTGTAAACCCATAAGTTTACCTTCATCAAGATTTTTAAATCCAAGATGACTTGTCATTCTAGTATAGAATGCTCCAAGATGAGGTTGATGATCTACATCAAATTCTGTGTTTTCATCTATACTTAAAGGTTGTTTTTTATAAAAATTTCCATAGATATTATTTGTTTTTACTTTAGCCTTGTGTCCTTCTTTAGTGGTAAGAACTTTTTTATATATACATTTAAAATTTAAAATATCATCAACATGATAAATAGAGGTAGTTTCATAACCCTGTTCTCCATTATCTAAATAATAAGTAGAACCTCTTCCATCCGCAACAATAACTAAAGCTTGCTTCATCTTAGAAGATATATAACTTTTAACAGCATGCATAAAATGATGAGTTTTATAATAATGATATGAGTCTTTTATAGATTTTATTATTTTTTTCTTATATAGATAGCCATATATAATATTTGAATCCACCGTATCATAACCAGTGCATATAACTTTATCTATTTTTATATTTAGTTTTTCAATTTCATTGAAACAATGTAAAGGAAAAAAACTATCATGTTTTATTTTAGAAAGTCTCTCCTCTTGATTATAGTAAATCAAATTTTCATTAGAAAAAAGACAAACAGAAATATTATGATTTTTTTGTACTCCCAATATATTCATTAATGATAATTAATATTTATATTAAACCTTGCTTTTGCATTACTACAGTTTGTACTACAATGAGGTTTAGAGGGATCAAAAAATAAAGCTCTGTTTTCTACAGAAGATATTTTTTTATTTCCTATTATAGTAAACCCATCACATGTGTTTAAAGAAAAAATTAAACCTTTGTGTGGAAAATCATAATCAACATGGGGTTCATGTTTAGTTATTTTTTCAAGCCTAGGATAGCAATTAATTTTAACTCTAATGAGATGAGTTATATCCATATAAGATAATAGTTTATTTTTTATAAATTCAAAATGAGAACTTTTAGGCCCTGATTCATATATTAAGTGATTAAAATAACAATTTTTTTCTTTAATTTCTTTATTAGATGATATAAAAAAATTAAAATACCAAGGGAAATAATTGTCCATGATTAATTTAGTTAAATCATTAAAACTATCTTTTGGTAAAAAATTATCAATTACTTTCATTTCTTTATTATAATATTCCACTCTAACATAGGTAATAATTTTTCTAAAAACATAACTTTAGTATTTTGTTTTTGTAAAAAAGAATGTAGCTCTTCTACATCAACAACAACATACTCGTCTTTAACATCATAAACAATTTTATCTGCTTTAGTTTTAAAAGAACCACTTTTAGAATTATTTTTTAAAGGTCTTAAATCAAACTTATATTTTTGATTGTGTAACACACCTTCTACATCCCATAACTCTTCTCTTTGTTGTTTAAGACTAGCTCTACTTACATCCTTTAACTTATTATAAAAATTTATCATTAATTAAAGTTTGTATTTTAAACCTAAGATCTCCTATAGTATGACAAAACTTATCTAATAATTTAGATTGAGTTTCTATTTGAAAATTTAAGTTTTCTATATGTTTTTTCAAAGATGTATTCATATCTTTTTCACTTTGAAAAACAATGTTTAACTCATCAAGTCTTTTTTGTAGTTCTTCTTTTTTTTCTTTATCTGTCATTTTTGCTCCTTGTTATAAAAACCTGGTAAACCTAAAAATTGTCTGCCATCATATTTTAAATTACTTTTTTCATCAGCGTAATGTAAAAAAGTTTGTACGCAATAAAAACCATCAAATCTTTCTCTCCAATGTTCATATTTACAACCTTCATAAATAAGCATATCACCTGGTTTTAACAAAACTTCTTCATCATTTATAAAAATAGGCCATAAATCTCCACCTAAATTTAAAGTAGTAGAAAATTCACAAGACGGTCTATCTTTATGTTTTTCTAATTTAGCTCCTCTTTCATATACTCTTGCATAAGAATATGTTTCTATTAAATTTTTACCTATTGTCTTTTCAACCAAAGGTCTTAATTTTGATAACAATACTTCTGTATTTATATCAGAATAAATTGCAAAACAATTTGGAACTTGTGGGTCATTAAATATTCCAGACATATCATCATTGGGAGAAATATAAGAAGTATTAAAAAGATGTTTGGATACCTTTCTTTTTAATAAAAAATAATTGGTAATATGTTTACATAAATCTTTAGATATTACTTTTCTAATTATTTTGTAACCTTTAAATTCAGTCATAAAACTTTCTTCCTAAGAACATGTCTTTTAACGTAGAAAATTTATATTGTAAACCATTTATAAGATTATAATTAAAAGGTTTTTCTGTAAAACTTATTTTTAAATCAGCATTATTTTCAGAAGATATTAAATATAAAGGTGTCCCTTGTTTAATTTTTAAAACTTGTACATTTTTTTCTACGGGCATAAAAAAATTTAAATCTAAAGGATGTTTAATAGTATTTAACACCCCAGGAACGACTTCGAAATTATTTAAACTCCACCAAGGATTATTCAAATGCAATGGATATTTAGACTGAACTGTAATATTAAAACCAAATTTTAATATCGACTTATATTTTCCATTGTCTTTATATTGCAAAAATTGTTGAAAAGGAACATCACTAACTGTTTGATTACCCAAATCTCCAGCACCCACAAAAGCTTCCCATTTATCGCCTTCAAAATTAATTTGAATATCAAAAGGACTGGTAAATACAACAGACCTTGCATATAAGTTTAAAAAGCCACTACATGATCTAGGTGTTTTAGTTCTTGGATTTTTAGAATTATACAAAGGGGGAATATTTTTAAAATATTCAGGTAAGTTTTTTGGATAAGTTAAAAAATGATTTTTAACAATACTTAAAGGAATTCTAGTGCTTCTTATCTCCATTTTGGACCCTCATGCCAGATTACTAAACTGTATCTTGTTCCAGATGTAACAGGATTAACTTTGTGAATCACATAACTAGGAAATATAACTAAAGATCCTCGAGCTTTTAACTCATTACATATAACAGAATGTCTTTTTTCAGGGACATCTTCTACTATAAATTCTATATCCCCGCCTTCATATTCTTCAGGTTTTGATAATGAAAGAGACAGCGACACCTTTCTATCTACAGACTTATCACTTGGAAAGTAATCAGGGTGCCAATCATAAAATTGATTTTGTTCATAAACAGTGAATTGAAATTTATCTGTATTATTAATTTCGTAATTCCATATTTTATTTGCTTCTTTAACATAAGGTCTTATCCACCGATAAATCCATTCTCCGTAAAGCCAAGAAACATTTGACTTCCTAATTTTTTGAACATTTATTAAATCATCATTAGATAAATTGTCTTGATCAAGATTACCTGTCACAGCTACTTTTGGTTTTGAAGAAAGACCTACTTTTATTATATCATCACAGATATGTTCAGGAATCACAGATTCAAAAAATTTATATGTTTGTTTTGGTATCATTACTTCGGTATATAATTTATATTTAATATAACTTTTTTATTGTCTGTAGCTGACACACCTTTGTGTAAAGTTTGACCATCAAACTCAACCAAAGTATTTTCTTCACTTTTTATTTTTTTATTTTTAAATACAGTATATCCATTATTATCATTAAAATAAAATATAGCTGTTTTATAATTTTTAATATCAGCAACATCTGTATGAAAAATAGTTTCAAACTTTTCACCTGTTTTTGGATAAAGATTTAATCTTAATCTTATTAAAGATGCTGGATTAATTTTATTAATTAATTTTTCAAATAAATAAAAATAATCTGAATTAGGTTTATAATACCTATATAAAAGATGATAGAAATTAGAGATGTTGTCTTTTTTAGGTAGTGATACTAAATAATCTAAATAATACCAAGGAAAAGAACTATGATGTCCATACAAAATATTTTGTAATTCTTGTAAATAATTTTTATCTAAAAAATTTTTATATATTTTCATTAATCTATATAATTAAACCAACCAGTGATTATGTATTTATCTTTTGTAAAACTTACTTGACTTCTATGTGTATGCATCCATTCAGAAGGCCATATTACAGTTAAACCTTTCTTAGCAGGAGTAATTAAATTTTGATATTTAAATTCTGTTCCTCCATCTTCAACATCATTTAAATAAGTCATAAAAACTAAAACTCTTTTTGCTTCAATACCTTTTGAGCCTCTTTCAGAATGAAATCTTTTATAACCACCTCCTTTTTTGTAATACTGTATATTAATAGTTTGAGTAAGACCAAATTTATCTAGAAAGTCTGTGTCGGGATATGTTTTTATGTAATCATTTAAACATAAACTTAAGTATTTTATATAAGTTAATATTTCTGGATCTTTATTAAATGGACTTATTACTAAATCGTAACTATCTTTAATTTTAGAGTTAACATCAGTTTTATTTTTGTTGCTAAATTTTATAGCTCCTTTTTGTATGTTTCCTAATTCATTATGTTTTTTAAAATAATGAATTAAGTCATTACATACTTTTTTAGGAATGTACCAACCAGAAATAAATGATTCTTTTGATAGTGTACTTTCTTTCTTTAATTTCATTTGATAGAAGATATCAAATATTATTTAATTTACAATAGTTGTTTAAAATTATTCTTGATAACCTATATTTTCCCAAGATTGACTATCTTCATTCCAAGACCATATTTCCAACTCAGCAGCCACTGGTTTTGCTGTTGGGGGATCCCATTTCCAAGTTGAAGTATTTAAAGTCCAAGAAGGATAAGGTTGAGGTGTATAAAAAACATTATTATCAGGGTCGTAAGTATAACCTATACCCGCACGATTTCCTGTTAATTCACTTGACGTTTCTATCCAAGAATTACTACTTTTTTTAATTTTTTTAATACCTTCAGCTGTTTGGTTTGCATCACAAAGTGCAACATCAAGTACAATATTGGCTACTGATATTTCAGCAAAATATTTTTTCATTACTCTAAGTCTAAAGTCCCTGTTACGTTAAATGTAGCTATTTTATCTCCACTAGGATCTGTGTTTACAGTATTAGTTCCTGGTGTTGCAGCTATAGTTCCATTAAGAGCAGCTTCGGCAGCAGGTATTTTTAAAATAACTCTTCCATCTCCACCATCTCCACCGTTATTAGAATTTTGAGTTCCGCCTCCAGCGCCTCCGCCGAGTCCATCAGTTCCATCTTGACCAACTCCTCCGCCTCCGCCTGAGCCTCCAGATCCTCCTCCAGTACCTGGCCAATAAGCGCCACCAGCTCCGCCTCCGCCATAAGTCACTGAAGATCCTGAAATAGAATTTGATACGCCGTTTCCGCCTGGAGTTCCAGCGCCTGTAATACCATTGTTGTTGTCGGTACCTGCTTGACCAGCACCGCCTCCACCTGAAGCGTTAAAATTACCTGGACCGGAATTACCACCTCTAAAACCTTCAACAGGAGAATAACCCCCTAAGTTTCCAGAACCACCTTGTCCTTGGTGAGCAGCTCCTCCTCCAGAACCTCCATTAGAATTTACTGTAGCGGGAGTGTTACCTTGACCTGATCCTTCACCACCACCTGATGATGCAAAAGTTCCAGCATCGTAAGCTACACTTGAATCTCCGCCTTTTCTACCTGTGCTATCAGTAGGTTCGGATTCTAATCCCCCAGCTCCAACTGTAATAGTATTATTTGCTTCAACTAAAGTTAATTTAGTTCCACCTGGAAAAGAAGAACGTACACCTCCAGCTCCGCCTCCTCCATAATTTTGTCCGCCAGTAGCACCGCCACCTGCAACAATTAAATAATCTGCTTGTACTGGTTTAGGACCACCGCCTTTTCTTTGACCATATCCTCCTGCTGATCCTGCGCCTATTGAACCGATAATTGGCATATTTCTATCCTCCTATTATGCAAACTGTGTTTGCGATGCAAGAACTGTAAAAGTTGCATCAGCAGTTTTAATAATTGTATAAGTATATGTATCTAATGAATTAGCATTACCAGCATCTGGTGCTGCTCCGCCTTGCCATTCTGGAGTAACAGATGATCCATCAATTTCAAAAGCATTGTTGTAATAAGCTGTTCCACCTTGAGAAACAATGTGAGCTATTGTGATTGACTCACCTGTATCCATAATTGAGTTTAAGGTATTTGAACCATCTCCTCTAACATTTAGAGTCCAGTTAGCTGATGCATCTGTTGTAAAATTCCATACTGCTTGTGTTAAAACATCGTAGTTAACAGTTCCTGTAGCAGCTGTTGCTTCAGTTGTAACTTTTTCTGCAACACTTTGAATTTTACCTTGACCATTGAAAGTTGCTCTACCAATTCCTTTTGGTGTTAAATTTAAATCAATGTTTGTATCTCCACCTGTTGCAGATATTTCAGGTGCATTACCTGTAGCTGCATTAGTAACTGTAAATTCATTTACTGCAGAAGCAGTAGTTGCAAATTTGATTTGTTCTAAATCATTTTCATCATTAATTGAATTACCACCATCTATTATAATATTGTTTCCGTTAGCATCTAAATCTGCTGAAAGTTGTGGTGAATAGTCACTTGCTAAATCAGTAACACCTGAGTCAACAATATTAGTTCCATCTGAGTAAATTACTTTAGATGTTTTTTCTGATGCCGCCCAAGTAACACCTGTACCTGAAACAGTTTTAAAAGTTACTGTAAAAGCACCCGTTGTTCCGTTTTTAATTAAATAATTTTTTTCAATTGAATCTGGAATAGTAACATCAATGTTTCCTGTAATAGTACCTGTTAAAACAATAACAGCATTTTTACCGTCTGAAGTTGCACCATTTGTAAATGATAAAGCTGTAGTCCCAGTTGCATTTACTGTTACTGCTTCATAACCAGCAATTGCTTGTTGTACAATTGTTAAGTTTGTATTTGTAATGTCACCCCATAAACCGGCTTTTTCACCAGTGACCATTAATTCTAATTTTAAATCTGCCGAATAACTTGATGCCATAATTTTAATTCCTTATGTTAATATTTTTACTAAATTTAAGCGGCTGTGTCAATGATATTCCAAGTGACATCAGATCCGGTGTCTACAATCTGCCAAGACTGTATATTAATGCTTCCTAAGTTTACTGTCAAGTCTACACTTGTCGGTGAAACTTCTGCAGAAGCACCTGCTACTGCACTGTTTAAAGCAAAATCTAACTGTTGTCCAGTAATATTTGCAAAAGTTACAGCATCTAATTCTGCTTGTCCTTGTGATAGTGTTAAACCAAAACCATTACTTATTACTACATTTGCATCTGCTTCAATAACTGATCCAACTGCAAGACTTGCAGATAAACCAATACCTACAACAGTAGCATCTGGACTAGGATCAACTGTTCCTTCGGCTGCTGTTAATTCTTGACCTGTTACAGCAGCAAATGTTTTAATATCAACATCCGTTACAGAATTTCCACCCCATTCAGTTGTGCTTGCTCCCCATTCATCTTGTCCCCAAGTTTCTTGAACACCAGAAGTAACACTTAAATCAAAACCAGTTAATGATACAGAAGTCCAAACACCTTCTGCTCCCCAAGCTTCAGTGCCCCATCTATCTCTTCCCCAACCTTGTTCATTATAAACAGTTAAAGAACCTAGACCTGTACTTAATTGTTGACCGGATACCATTGCATCAGGTTCAGCATCCACTGTTCCTTCTGAAATACTTAAAGCTGGTAATGGATTATCTCGTAAAAAAACTTCTGTTGCAGAAAATACGAGAGGAGTTCCTAAATTTTGAAAATTTATTTGTTGTCCTGTTAAATTTATTTGCTGACCAATAGCTACACTAGTTAAAGCTGGACCACCCCATTCAGAATTTGTAGCACCCCAGGTTTTTTGTCCCCAAGTTTCACTTTCCCCTGAATTAATAGATAAACCAATACCGGTTAATTGTACATCTAAAGTACTTTCTCCCCAGTTTTCACTTCCCCAAAAATCTGAACCCCATCCTGTGTTAGGATATGAATCAACACTATTAAGTGAAGTTGTTAAACCGAAACCAGTAGACGCAACTGTGGCGTCACTTTGTTCACCCCAATTTCCTGCATTCCAACTTAATTCACCCCAAGCATTGGCCATAATAGGTTAAACTCCTATTAGTTGCCGATTCTTAGAATAGCTGCTGAAGTTGTAAATGGTGGGAACTGAATTGTAAATGTCCCTGAAGTTGCTGTTTTGTCTGCGCCAAAATCTAATACTGCAACCGCCTTGTTAGACGATGAAGTATTATAAATTAAAGCTCCTCTAGCTGTGATCGTTACACCTGTAAAAGACAAATCATTAAAGTCAACTATTGCAACACCTGATGCAACTGAAGTACTTGGATTTGGTTTTACTAGTTTTCCACCACCTGCAACATACTGACCTGAAGCTGGAACTTCTCCAGTGTCTGCATAAACTGTAGTAGTAGAATTTAACGTCGCAGTAGATACATACATCGCAAGTTTGAAAACATCACCACCAGAAAATTGAAACGTATGTTCACCTTCTAGTACTTCTTTTTTAAAACTGTTTGCAACCGCTTGTGTTATAGCCATATTTTATCTCCTTAATTATTGTTTTGAAAGTCGAGGTGTGCCATCACTGTACTCATCTCTTCTTCTTCTTCCCATCTGCTCAATAGAGAAACCTTTAACAGCTTCTTTATATTTACCTTCGTAATATTGGATCATATCCGCAGGTCCTTTTAAAAACCCGTAAGCTTCTACTAAGCAAGCATATAAAAGTCCATTAGAAAATTCTGTACTCAAATATGTAGTTGTATTTGTACTCGATAAACCCGGAGGATTCAAGATATAATTTAACTGCATATTATAATTTTGATCTGGTGTAGGAGCAAGCACAATTGTGTTTTCATCCCAATATGAGTAGTATTTTGGTAAACCTTGAGCTCCAGTCGGGTTATATTCAGAAATAAAGTTAACATCTCTGTATTGTAAAAAGTTTCTAGTAGAACCAGACCCACCATTGACAATTTGAGCTGATCGAATTACTAATAAATTTTCTGGAGTATCTATAAATCTTTGTGAAGCAACTAAATCAGCTGTTGCATATCTTCTATTATTATCAGAATCTACATCTCTTAATATTCTAAATTCTGCATTTTCAATTATACCATCTACAATAGTAGCAGTTAAAACATTACTATCTACTTCTGTATAATCTCTAATTTTTTGTACTAATTCTGCGTATGTCATTATACTGTTACCGTTACACTTCCTAATGTGATAGTTGCTTGTCTTCTTCTATTAACAGCAGATCCATTATCTGGTATCATACCATTGTTTGATTGAAATGCAAAGTCTCCCGGTAAAGTTAAATCTGCAGTCATAAATCCACCATCTCCTGATGCCTGAGTAAAGATTTGTGGTCTAGCATTTCTTAAACCTTGTCCGTCTGCAGTAGTAGGTTTTGGTTCTAACTGTGGATGCTTTGCTTCAAATTCAGAAATATGGACTCTTGATCCATTCCATTCAATAACCATTTCTTGATATGGAAATGCTTGTCCACTTCTATCAGAAATAAATTGTGCATATTTTCCTTTTGATAAATTAGACATTTGGATAATAAGTTTTTGGGGTTATAAATGAACTTGAAGGTGAGCCATCTTCTTCTAACGCTCTTTTTAATTCATCTTCATATAATAATTTCATCTCTTGAGTTCTTTGTGGTGCAAACTTTTGAGATAAATAATAAGAAAGTCCTGATACCA
>Ga0070745_1001493_pt1 | contig 12938 bp, 7 predicted proteins | sample VirMetDEL_Mar_4_FD_77438 | JGI IMG/M metagenome (GOLD analysis project Ga0070745, IMG submission 77438) | Aqueous microbial communities from the Delaware River and Bay under freshwater to marine salinity gradient to study organic matter... | ecosystem: Environmental > Aquatic > Marine > Coastal ...
ATATTCTTTTAATTTAACAGATGCTCCTTATGTAAATTCATCTACAATATGGGATTTGAGACTATATGATATTCAAACATACACCAAATTAACTTTGAATCAATCTGTTGGAACAAGTGAAATAAAAGAATCGTTTTTTGTCAAGGGTAAAAGTTCTGGTGCAAGTGGATTTGCAACAGCAGATGGATCTTCAGATGTTATTTTCTTAAGACAAACATCAGGAACTTTTGCAAAAGGTGAAGGTCTCATTGTCAATGGAATTGATTTATCTAGAAGTATTAAAGAAGTACATGCATATAATACTCAAAATATTAAGTCAGTAAAGCAATCATCTCCATTTACTTATAGTGATTTTACTGCAGATTCTGTACTCGAAAGATTTAATTTTCCTGGCGGAATATCGCAAATTTCTATAACTGCAGAAAGTGGTGGTATTTCTACGGTTACCTCTACTGGAAGACAATTTGTTGGTATTAGAACAGATACTATTGTTAGATATCAAAGATCCGGATTATCTACAGAAACATATAATAGAATATCTTCTGTTGCATCAGATTCATTATCATTTGAAATCAGTTCAGTACCCAGTGTTACTGGAGTGTTCGATGGATCATTGCCATCTTCAAATGTCCAAGTAAATGGATTTCTTGGAGCACCAATCGTAAGAGGATCTGGAACATTATATGCCTTACTTCCAGAATCGAATGCATCTTCAGTAAACTTATCATCATCTAATCTTTATATTATTGAGCAATTAACTGGTAAAAATGTTGATGGAAATAATGAAATTGTATTGAGCACAACTGCAGATTTTTCTGGAATTTCCAGTGTAACTTGGGCTAATTTTGATCAGGAAAGATATGGTATAGGATATAGTGGAGGAACTATTGCAAAACTTTCATCTGATTCTTTTGAAATTTCTGGAAATACTGCAACTATAAGAGCACTAGATAATTCACTTTCGAACAATGACACTGTTGTTAATGTAACTGCAATAAAAAATGGAATTCAAAGCAAAATTAAAACATTTAGCAGGAGTGGAACTTTATTTGTAAGAGCATCAAAATTAACAGAATCTGGATCAAATTCAAACACATCCAAAAATGATGGGCTAACATACAATCAATATTATGGTTTAAGGGTTCAAGATGAAGAAATTTCACTAAACTATCCAGATGTTGTAAAGGTTTTATCTGTTTACGAATCTTTAAATACTTCTGATCCAATTTTAGATCAAATTGAATTTACCTCTACAGCAAATGTAAGTTCAAATGCTCTGATTGGTGAAAATATTATTGGAAGTTCTAGTGGCACAATAGCAAGAGTTGTTACAAATACTTCAACTTCTCCATCATCAGCAGTAAATACTTTAGGAATTGTATATTTAAATGAAAATAAGTTTTCTGTTGGTGAACAAGTCACTTTTGAAGAATCAAATATCGTAACTGTAGTAGAATCCGTTACTAATGGATCTTATAGAGATATAACTCTTTCTTTCAAGTTGGATAGAGGACAAAAAAATCAATATTATGATTATTCAAAACTTGTAAGAAATAAAAACACTCAAGATCCATCAAGAAGATTGTTAGTAGTGTTTGATCACTACACAGTTCCTTCCAATGATACTGGAGATGTCTTTACTGTCAATAGTTATGATAGAGAAAGATTTACTACAGACATTCCAAGTATTGGTGGAGTAATTCGAGCTTCAGATACACTTGACTTTAGACCAAGAGTAGCATTTTTTGATCCTTCAGTCACTACAGATAAATCTCCTTTTGACTTTAGTGCTAGAACATCAACTTTTAATACAGTTCCTTCAAGACTTTTAGCTCCTGGAGAAGGATCAATTATTAGTCAAAGTTTTTACCTTCCAAGAATTGATAAAATTTATTTAGACACTGCAGGTAATTTTATTGTAGATAAAGGAGTTTCATCGAAAAATCCAAAACCTCCAGTAAAAAATAGTGAGCTCTTGGAAGTTGGAACTTTGGATCTTCCTGCATATTTGTACAGACCTCAAGATGCAAGCATTTTATTGACTGATAATAGAAGATATACCATGAGAGACATTGGTATTATTGAAGATAGAGTTGAAACTTTAGAAGAACTTACCAGTCTTTCTTTATTGGAATTGAATACACAAACACTTCAGATAAGAGACTCTGAAGGATTGGATAGATTTAAGAGTGGATTTTTTGTTGATGATTTTATTGATGCATCCAAATTAAATCAGTTTTTATCATCTGCTGTTGTTGACACAAACTCAAGAACCTTAATATCTGATATAACTAGAGACTCTTTAGAATCCTTAATTGCAACTGAAGATAACTTAACTCCAGAAAATTTAGATTTAACAGAAAATTATTCACTTTTAGATTCTTCCATCCAAAAAACTGGTAGGGCATTAACCCTTTCATATAATGAAGTAGATTGGTTAGAACAACCTTTTGCAACAAAAATTGAAAATGTAAACCCATTCAATGTTGTTGTATATACAGGAACATTACAATTGAGTCCTGAGGTTGATACTTGGACCAGAACTGTTCAACTTCAAGATAGAAATGTAGATCGTGGAATTGTAAGAAGACAAAGTGTCAATCTCGTAAATAATTTAACACAAAATGTTAGCAATTCCAGATTCTCTACTAGAAATGAACGAGTAGCAAATGCGGGTCGTGCAGGAACAACTCAGTCTAGATTTGAAACAAGTTCATCTACGTCCTCATCAACAGTTTCCTCTACTGCTAGTGGATCATTCGATACTGTAGATACTACTATTAGGAATGAAGTTGTTGGAAGACCTGATGAAGTGTTTATGAGATCAAGAAACACTGAATTTAGAGCATCAAACTTAAAATCTAATACAAGATTCTATCAATTCTTAGATAGCAATAGCAATGTTGATGTTGTTCCAAAATTAATTGAAATTTCAAATAGCAGAAATCTACAAAACTATGGAGCTTCTGCAGCATTTTCAATAGGAGAAACTGTAGTTGGAACCATTGGCGGTAGAGAAAGAATTAGATTTAGATTGTGTGCTCCAAATCATAAATCGGGCAATTTTGCAAATCCCACAACAACTTATAATCAAAATCCATATGTAAAGACTGACACTTTAGGATCTTCTTATAGTTCAACATCTAAAGTGCTTAATATAGATACTGCAGCTCTTGCAGAATCTGCTCAAGGTTTGTATTCTGGATACATTCAGACTGGAATGCAGTTAGTTGGTCAAACTAGTGGTGCAATTGCTTTTGTAAAAGATGTCAGACTAATTTCAGACAACTATGGTGATTTAATAGGAACATTCTTCTTAAGAGATCCTAATGCTTCTCCTAGACCTTCGGTCAGAATTCCTACTGGAACAAAAACCTATAGACTTACATCCAGTTCTACAAATGATCCCGGACTTCCAGGAAGTAATTCGGTTTCATTTGCAGAAACGAATTACACTGCATCAGCAACTTTACTACAGTTCCAGGCAACAGTAACAAGAGAGACAACCAGAACAACTATAAACAATACTATAAATTTAACTACCAATACCACTACAACAAATACAACTAGAGTTGATACTGAATATTTTGACCCTCTTGCACAAACATTTACTGTTGGTGGTAATATTCAAGTTAAATCTAACATAGACACTGATGATGATGTAAATGGAGTTTTCTTGACTTCTGTAGATTTATTCTTTGCTTCTATTGATAGTGGTAATGCTGAAGTTAGAGTAGAAGTTAGAACAACTTTATTGGGAACTCCAACTCTAGAAGTTATTGGAAAACCAGTGATTTTGAGACCAAGAACAACTGATGAAAATGGAAACGAAGTTATTAATATTAATACTTCATCTACAGGAGAAGTTGCTACTAATGTAAAATTCCCAGAACCAATTTTCTTGGCTCCAGGAAGAGAATATGCGATTGTTATCATTTCTGATAAGAGTGATGAGTATGAATTATGGACTGCTGTAATGGGAGAAAAGACTGTAAATACTCAATCACTTCCTGACGTAGATTCTGTAAGATATACCCAACAATTTGCTTTGGGATCACTTTTCAAATCTCAAAATGGTTCCATTTGGACAACAAATCAATATCAAGACCTTAAATTTAAATTATATAAGGCACAGTTCACGCAAACAACAGGAACAGCATATTTCTATAATCCACCATTAAATGAAAGTAATGGATATATTTCAAACCTAATTAATAATCCAATTACAATCATTCCAAAAACTGGAAGAATTGGTATTGATACAGTTACAAGTTCTGAAATTATTGGAATCTTGACTACTGGCAGAAAACTTGCAGGAACAAATTCAAACAATGGATCAGCAATTATTGTTGGTCAAGGAAGTTCTGTAAGTAATGCTGCAACACTGACTGTTGCTGGAGAAAATTATCCAGCAAGTGTTACTGAAACAGTAGAAACTTTTAATGTTGTTGGAAAGGGAACTGGACTTAAACTGAATATTACCACAAATTCAAATGGAGTAATTACTGGAGTTGGTCATTCTACAGTAAGTCCAGATTTTGGTAGTGGATATCAAGTTGGTGATGTTGTTGGTATTGTCACATCATCAACATCAACTCAAACAGGAAGAGATGCACGAATTACAATCAGTTCTATTAATGGATTGGATACCTTGTACTTAACAAATGTACAAGGAGAATTTGGAGTATTGTCCTCAGGAACTGAATTTGCAGTGGGAACAGCAGTAAGTTATTATAATAATAGTGGAACAATTGTTTCTATGGCAGGAACAACCATAACAAGTTCTACTGGAGACGGTGGAATTTACTCTGGAAATTATATTAAAGTAGATCACTTCAATCATGGAATGTATTCCTCTACAAACAAATTAGTCGTCAATGAAATTGAATCTAGTGAACAGACAACATCATTAAGTGATACATTATCAGTTTCAGAGTCAAATACTATTAGTATTGGGGACACTTCCAATTTCACAACTTTTGAGGGACAAACTGTATCTGGATCATATCCAGGATATGTAAAAATTGGTAGGGAAATTATAAAATACAATTCAGTTGGTAATGGATCCCTTTCAATAGCACCTAGTGGAAGAGGAATTGATGAAACTATATCTGTAAATCATAACATTGGTGATATAGTTCAAAAATATGAATTTGGGGGAATTTCTCTCAGAAGAATAAATGGAATTACAACTTCTATTAAAGAACCAATCGAAATGGATAGTTATTATGTGGAAATCAATAGAGGTTCCGATAAAGGAAATGATAGGAGTGGTGATGCAACTACAAGTGGAGCACCACAATTATCATTTAATGACTTTAGATTATTAGGCGGAAGTAACGTAACTGCATCACAAAATATAGTTTATGGATCGATTATTCCAACTTATGATATTTTAACTCCAGGATCTTTGACATCAGTAAATGCTTCGATCAGAACTGTATCTGGAACAAGCGTTGATGGTAACGAAAATTCGTTTGATGATCTTGGATATGAAACTATTCAATTAAACAGTCTGAATGTTTTGAACTCGACAAGAATTGTATGTTCTGAAATCAATCAAAATGAATATTTGACCAAACTCCCAAGAAAGAAATCTCTTACTACTGCAATAACTTTCAATACAAATGATTCCAACTTATCACCAATATTAAATTTAGATACAGCATTTACAGAATTTTATTGCAATAGATTAAATAATCCAATTTCAAATTACTCTACGGATAGTAGAGTCAATTCTATCAATGATGATCCACATGCAACTGTATATTATTCAAATTTAGTTTCTTTGAAAAATCCAGCATCTACATTAAAAGTTATTTTATCTGCAGAAAGACCAGCTTCTACAGATTTTAGAGTTCTTTATAGTTTGGTAAAAGCAGATTCTAGTGAAGTAAATCAATCTTTTGAATTATTCCCTGGATATGATAACTTAAATGAAACTACTGATGGATTTGTAGTTGTAGATCCTTCTAAAAATAGTGGACTTCCAGATAGAAGAGTTTCAATAAGTTCTAGAGGAGAATTTTTTGAATATGAATTTACTGCAGAAAATCTTGATTTGTTTACTGGATTTGTAATTAAAATCGTTATGTCTGGAACAAATCAATCACAAACACCAAGAATTAGTGACCTGAGAGCAATTGCAGTAAGATGATCAAAGTAGAAGGATACACAAATTTATACCGTGATGAAAATAGTGGTGCTATCATAAACTGTGATAGCACTGCATATAATCAATATTTAAATTCAATTTCAAAACAAGAATTGAAGAAAAAAGAATTGGAAGAAAAAAAAAATGATATTCACGAAATAAAAACTCTCCTAAAAGAACTTCTAAATAAGTAACTAGATTAGCAAATAATATAAATAGCTAGAGGTATATTAGCATCAAATAATGGCCGTTTATGTATCCAATATTGTAATTGAGCAAGGGTATGACTTTGACACATCTTTTCAATTGGAGGATACTAGAACTAATTCTTTCTTAGATTTATCTAATGCTTCAGCCGAAGCACAATTGAGGAAACATTATGGGGCATCCGATTCAGTATCTTTTACATCTTTAGTTGTGACGCCAGAGTTGGGAGTCATTTCAATTTCTTTAACAGCATCACAAACAATTAATCTAAAACCGGGAAGGTATGTTTTTGATCTAAAACTTACAAATTCTGGTAAAGAATATAAAGCTGTAGAGGGTGCGGCACTAGTAAGAGCAGGAGTAACAAGGTAATGCCCAATATTAACGATAGAATTGGATCTCAAAATGTAATTCGTGTTTTATCTAATGCGTCGGCACCACCAACTAGACTTGTAAATTTAAGTGATGTTGATTCTACTTTAAAAACTAGAGATGGAATGATCCTTGTATGGGATCTTTCCACTGAAACATTCTACATGACGGATACTATAGATTCGTCAACATTAGTAGCGACAGGAATAGTAACTTTTTCGAATACAACAAATTCATCATCAACAACAACAGGTGCATTAATAATTAGTGGTGGAGTTGGTATAGATAAAAATATCAATGTTGGAGGAAATGCCAATATTGGAGGAGACTTATCAATAACTGGATTATCAACATTTTCTGAAAATGTTGATATAAATGCAAACGCAGATATATTATATTCATTAACAGTAAATTCTACTTTTAAATCTGTAGGTGTTACAACTCTTGCCTCTAATGGTGGAATTACCACTACTGGAGGTAATCTTTTTGTTGAGAAGAATTTATATGTAAAGGGAACATCTGAGTTTATTGGTGTTGCCACTTTTAGGGGTGGAACCATTAATCTTGGAGACTCTACTGGAGACGATATTAATGTCGGTGGTGAATTTATATCAGACTTAAATCCTAATAATGATGCGACATATGATATTGGTATAGATTCTAAACGATGGAGAAATGGTAGATTTTCAGGATTAGTAACAACAAATAATTTATATGTTTCTGGAGTATCTACATTTGTTGGTGATGTTAATTTTGATGGTGATATTGATATTGATGGACATTTAGAGGTAGACAATCTACGTGTATCGGGATTTTCTACCTTTTTATCACAAGTTGATGTTAATGCTTCCTTAGACATACAAAGAAATTTTGCCGTTGCTGGAATTTCAACTTTTGGTGATGATTTAAATATAAATGCGTCAGTTGACATTCAAAATGATTTAGTTGTCAATGATGATCTAAGAATAATTGGAGTATCAACTTTTGAATCTAATGTAGATATTAATAATTCTGTAGATATTTCTGACAATTTAGTTATCAATGGAACATTAGAGTCTGTAGGAATTACTACCTTAGCATCTAGTGGAGGAACTACAGAATTAGGTGGAGATCTTTATGTAACAAAAAATGCTACCGTTAATCAAAATTTAAAGGTTAATGGAACATCAGAATTTATTGGTGTTGCTACCTTTAGGGGAGGCACTATTAGACTCGGTGATGCAAATACTGATGATATTAATGTTGGTGGTGAATTTATATCAAACCTAACTCCAAATGATGATGCGACATATGATCTTGGTATAGATTCTAAACGATGGAGAAATGCTAGATTATCTGGATTATTAACAACAAATAATTTATATGTTTCTGGAGTATCTACTTTCACTAATGATTTAGATATTTCTGGGGACTTAAGAATAACAGGATTTGCTTCAGTAACTGAAGGTCTTTATTACGATCTGGGAGATTATGATGGACCAAATGGAGTGGCATACTTTGATAACACTGGAAAACTAATTGGAGCTGCAAGTACAGAAAATGCATTAACAGAATCTTATTTTGTTTTGACAACAAATTCTGTCGGAATTCCAACTTGGACTTCTGTAATTGATGGAGGAGTATTCTAATGGCACAACCTACGACTAGACAAGAATTAATTGATTACTGTTTGAGAAAACTGGGAGCACCTGTACTGGAAATTAACGTTGCTGATGAACAAATTGATGATTTGGTAGATGATGCCTTACAGTATTTCAACGAAAGACATTATGATGGAGTTGAGAGAATGTATTTGAAATATAAGATAACGGAGAATGATATTAACAGAGGAAGAGCAAGTGGGACTGGTGGAGTTGGTATTGTAACAACAACAGGGTCTTCTAACATAACTGGATTTGGAACTGCTACATTTAATTTTTATGAATCTTCAAATTATATTCAAGTTCCAGATTCTGTAATAGGAGTAGAAAAAATATTTAAATTTGACACCAGTTCTATTTCTGGTGGAATGTTTAGTATCAAGTATCAATTATTTTTAAATGATTTATATTATTTCAATTCTGTAGAATTACTACAATATTCTATGGTCAAATCTTACCTAGAGGATATTGATTTTCTACTTACCACAGACAAACAAATTAGATTTAATAAAAGACAAAACAGATTATATTTAGATATTGATTGGACATCACAAAACAAAGATACATTTTTAGTTATTGATTGCTATAGAGCTTTAGATCCTACAAATTTCTCAAAAGTTTACAATGATAGTTTTGTTAAAAAATATTTAACATCTTTAATTAAAAGGCAATGGGGGCAGAATTTAATTAAGTTCCAAGGAGTAAAACTTCCAGGAGGAACTGAATTGAATGGAAGACAATTATATGAAGATGCAGAAAGAGAACTGGAAGATATTAAACAAAGAATGTTTAATGAATATGAAATGCCACCATTAGATTTTATCGGATAATAATTATGACTTTAAATCCATTCTTTTTACAGGGTTCAACTACCGAACAATTTCTTGTTCAAGATATTATTAATGAACAATTAAGGATTTATGGGGTTGAAGTATATTATTTACCAAGAAAGATATTCAAAACTGATGACATTATTAGGGAAATACAATCATCAAAATTTGATGATGTTTTTCTTATAGAAGCATACATTAATAATTATGATGGATATGCTCCAGATAGTGATATAATGACCAAATTTGGACTTAGACTAAAAAATGAAATTAGTTTGACCATATCAAGAGAAAGATACGAAGAATTTATTGCTCCTTTTTTAGAAGGTATTAGTTCTGGAATTAGAGAGGGAAGAATTACCGATTATGACTTTGCTGATTTAATTACTAGACCTAAAGAAGGGGATTTAATTTATTTTCCTCTTGGAGAGAGATTGTTTGAAATTAAAAGAGTTGAGTCTGAAAAACCTTTTTATCAATTAGGAACTAATTACATTTATGAATTAAGTTGTGAACTTTATGAATATGAGAATGAACTTATTGATACTGCAATAGAAGAAGTTGATAACACTGTTGAAGATGAAGGATACCTTACAAATTTAATATTAGTTGGTTCCGGTACAGAAATTGTTGCCAATGCAACTGCAGGAATTTCTAGTGGTGCAGTTAGTGAGATATTTTTAAACAATGATGGAAGTGGATATACTTCAAATCCTACAGTAACATTTTCTCCAGCTCCACTTGGAGGAAGAACAGCTACTGCTGTAGCAATTACAACGTCTATAGGAAATGTAAAATCAATTCATAGAATTGAAATTACTGATTCTGGTTCCGGATATCTTACACCACCATCTATTACTTTTTCAGGTCCAGGCACTGGAGCAGCAGCAACATGTTCTATTGGAGGGACACAATTTAGTGTTGCTACTATTACAGTTAATAACTCTGGTCGCGGATATGTCTCAAATCCAGTGGTTACCATCGAAGGTCCCTCTATAGGAGTAACTGCCACTGCTATTGCTATTGTAAATTCGGATACTGGGATAGATTCATTTAGAATCTTAAATCCTGGAATTGGATATACATCCAATCCAAATGTAACGATATCGGGATTCTCTACTGTTGGTGTAGGTACTTTTATATACAACGAAATAGTTACAGGACAATTATCAGGAGTTACTGCAAGAGTTAGAGATTTTAGAACTTCATATTCCCCTACCCCTGGAGTTATTCCAGTCACATCCATGAGAGTCTCTCTAAATACTGGTAAATTTAGTGCTGGAGAAATTATTGTTGGATCAATTTCATCCGCAAGGTATGTCATAAAATCTCACGATTTGGAGAGTTATGACAATCCTTATGATGTTAATGAAGAAATTGAAACTGAAGCAGATAATATTTTGGATTTTACAGAATCTAATCCATTTGGAGATTACTAATGTTAGGAACTTATTTTTATCACGAAATTTTAAGAAAAACTATTATAGGATTTGGAACTCTTTTTAATAATATTTACATAAGACATATAAAAAATCCTAGTGGTGAAATTTTAGACGAAACTAAAGTTGGACTTTCTTATGGTCCAATGCAAAAGTTTTTGACGAAAATTCAAGAACAAGAACAGTTGACAAAATCTATTGCAATAACTCTTCCTAGGATGTCATTTGAAATGGTATCTATCGAATATGATCCAACTAGAAAATCTGGAGTAACACAGACATTTAAAGCATGTGATCAGGATGGTAGTGTTAAAAAAGTTTTCATGCCAGTACCTTATAATATTGGATTTGAACTCAATATTTTTAGTAAATTGAATGATGATGCTCTGCAAATTATAGAGCAAATTTTACCATTTTTTCAACCATCTTTTAACTTAACTGTAGATTTAGTAGATTCTATAGGAGAAAAGAGAGATATTCCAATTGTTCTCGATAGCATTGATTTTCAAGATGATTATGAAGGATCATTTCAAACAAGAAGAGCATTAATTTATACGTTGAAATTTACCGCAAAGACATATCTATTTGGTCCAATCAGTGACAGTAGCGATGGTCTTATCAGAAAAGTTCAAGTTGATACATATAGTAGTATTGATACTCAAACAGCAAAACGTGAGATGAGATATACAGTAGTTCCAGATCCAATTGATGCTGATCCAGGAGATGATTTTGGATTTAATGAAAGTTGGACTTTTTTACCAAATTCTAAAGATTATAGCCCCACAAGACAAACTGACATTTAAAGGTTATGAAGGATAATTATGACTCCATTGACAAGGCTTTAAATACTGAAAGTCATATTGTTAATGTAGAGAATTCAGAAAAAAAGACTAATATCACAAAGCAAAAAAGTAGTGATATTGAAAAAGATTATGAATATACTCGTGCAAATTTATATTCTCTAATTGAAAAGGGACAAGAAGCAATCAACGGAATCATGGAACTTGCGGATGAAGGTGGAAGTCCAAGAGCATATGAGGTTGCTGGACAATTGATTAAGAGTGTTGCTGATACTACAGATAAATTGATTGACTTACAAAAGAAGCTTAAAGATGTAGAAGAAGATTCTAAGAAAACAACAAATAATGTGACCAATAATGCAGTATTTGTTGGATCAACTTCAGAACTTCAAAGGATGTTAAAGCAAGGTTTTCTAAATAATAAAGAATAAACTTGTTTTTCAATGGGTTGGTCTGAAAAATACAAAAAATCTATTGATTGCGACAACCCAAAAGGTTTTAGTCAACGTGCTCATTGTCAAGGTCGAAAGAAAAAAATGAATGAAGAAAAAAAAGATCATGAATATTCTATGGCTCGTTCGGAGTTAAAAACTGTTGCTAATGCAGTTAAACGCCTTCAGAAAAAAATGGGAAAAAAGGGTGAAGGCAATTTGCAGGCATGGGTCCAATCAAAAATTACTAAAGCAGCAGACTACATTGATACTGCAGCAGATTATGTAACTAATGAAGAAATTGTTCATGAAGAAGGTCTCCGTGATTGGTTTGGCAAGTCTAAATCAAAAGATGGCAAAAAAGGTTGGGTCAATGTTGTAACTGGAGACACCTGTGCAAGTGATAAACCTGGAGAGGGAATTCCAAAGTGTGTTTCTTCAGCAAAAAGAGCAAGCATGTCTAAAAAAGAAAGACTCGCAGCAGCTGCTGCAAAAAGGAGAGAAGATCCTGAACAACAAGAAAAATCTGGAGCAGCAAAACCAACCATGGTAAAAACTGATAGAAAAGTTAAGAAAGAAGAAGTGGAAGTATCAGAAGCAAAGGATAAACCAGGCAAGGGTAGTGGTAAGAAAGATGCTTGTTATAATAAAGTCAAGTCTAGATATGATGTCTGGCCCTCCGCATATGCCTCTGGAGCACTCGTAAAGTGTCGTAAGGTAGGTGCTGCCAACTGGGGAAATAAGAGTGAAGAATGGGTCGCACAGACGGCAGCAGAGTACTTTCTGAGTGAGGGTTTAAATGAGGATGGTGTAGCAATTTTTATTGAAGAACTTGGACTCGATCAATTCATTGATTTTATTTACGATATTGGTGAAGAAGTTCTCGCAGAAGCAAAATTTGACAGACTTCCTCCAGTATCTAAATCTGGAAAAATGATTAAAGACTTGCCCAAAGGTGGAGCAAGATCTTCTGCAATTAAATCCAAGAGAAAAACAAGAGAAGTTCTTAGACAAAAAGTTGATTCCGAATCAAAATCGAAACCAGGGTTTGCATCATTCTCTAAA
>Ga0070745_1001498_pt1 | contig 12924 bp, 23 predicted proteins | sample VirMetDEL_Mar_4_FD_77438 | JGI IMG/M metagenome (GOLD analysis project Ga0070745, IMG submission 77438) | Aqueous microbial communities from the Delaware River and Bay under freshwater to marine salinity gradient to study organic matter... | ecosystem: Environmental > Aquatic > Marine > Coastal ...
ACATATCAGACCTGGCTAACCTAGAACAGGTCGATAGTGTTATCGGTTTACGCGTGAAAGGACACCAGGCTAAAAAATCCGAGTCCCCTTTCATCATCGACAATCCAGAACTAATCGCCGCGGTATGATCCGCGGCCCTCGGTCCATCGGAAGATGGACCGCTCCCTATTCCTGTCGTCTATTACGCCGGGCCGCAGGGCCGCAGGACTTGACACGCAGGGCCGCAGGCCGCAGAATTACCCCAAGTTTCTTAGTCCTCCAATCTAAGGAAGCCAAGCCCCACTCCGGTGGGGCTTTTTTATTAGGACGCAGGGCCGCAGGGCCGCAGGCAATTAGACCAATGTCTAATAGACACGGCTTTCATCTCCTCGAACACCGCCCCAAGGTCCGCGGACCTAAAACCTTCCGCGTAACAGGCCCCCTCAGAGGCCACAGAACGCGCTGTACGCCCCTCAAATAAAAATAGACCTCGATCCTTGGTACTCTTTACTAAGATGAAGCTGAGGCCTCCTGCGTGGCTGTGAGCCGTATGCCAAGCAACTTGTTGTGGGCTGAGTCTGACTGAGTTAGCTTTTATAACTTTAAGTTCTATCCAGAGAGGGTAACCTTCCCATATTGCATATACGTCAGGCATCCCCGCTGACACGCGATTCTCGAGTCTCCACGCGTATGAACCCTTCGGCAGGTTCTGCCGGATCGTGTTCCAAAAGTTCGACTCCGGTCCCCGTGACATCTTTGTACTCTCCCTCAATGAATGCGTTCGGATATTTCTTTTGAAGATCAGCCAGACGGGCGATGATCTCAGCGCGGCTCATGTCATCCAGTTTGTTGACTGTCTCACGCCTGTCGATGGTCAGGCCTCCGAGTGCTGACCTGATTTTTTCCGCGTTGATTGCGGCAGAGAATTGTCCGGCCTCTTCGGCTCCCTGTGAAAGTTGATGCAGTCGCTGAAGCTGACCGATCATGGTCACTCCGTATCGACGCTCCCTTTCTTCCCGCAGTTCTTTGATGTACTCAAGCACTTGCGGATGCTCTTGTCCTTTCAGCAGTTTGTGGGCATAGATGTGGGCAGTGTCTTTTGAAAAGCCTGCGCGTCTGGCACATTCCGCATTCGAGTACACACCCTCAACATATAACCGTGCAAACTCACGTTGACGGTTGGTCAGTTTACGACCTTCTCTTTCTTCTACCTGCGAGGCGATTTTATCGCTCATCGATTTCTCCTATATAGGGGGTTGGCGAAAGATAATGTAACAAAAAAGTTTCCATTGAGTTGAAAATCGGCCTCTGTTCTCAAAGTTACTGCAAAGAAGTGTGACAAGTGTGACAAATCTCAAAGAAGTGTGCCAAGCTGAAACACTAGCTATCAAAGCGTTTCAGTCTTTTTTGTCACGTTGTCACGTTTGTCACGCCACATTTGAAAAAAAAAAAATAAAAATCATTTCTTTCCCAGAACTCCTATATAAGGAAAGTTTGTAGTTAGTTACACAAACTGTTGCATTACTGATTGAGTTATGTATTATTGCAAGTGGGTTCATAACTTTTGGAGGATTACCCATGGCTCAATTAGGTCAAGATTTCGTTTCTCAAATGTCAGCTTTCGGTGCTGACTTTTATTATGACGGTGCGAACTACCGCACCCTTTGGACCAATGTCCGAGGTCCGGTACGCGAGCGTCGCCGCTACAAGCAGGACTGGATCATGGTCGATATGTGGTTGGACGATGAAGATGCGGCAGTGAACACTGCACCGTCGGTTGCTGTAGGTTCAGATGCGTGGACCGCGGCCCTCGAACAGAACACTGCGTTTGATGCGTTGTTTGGTCAGCAGATCCGGATTGGTGAATTTGGTGTGTTCCAGTTTGAGGATGACTATTACCCATTGTTACCGCGTGACATGGTTGAAGAGCAATTGTTCCGGTATCTTGAGCTGTTGGAGCGTAAGCCTGAGTGGCATTCCGATCCTGTCTGGCATGAGATGTTCATGGATGTATACAAACAGTATGAGTTCTATCGTGAGCAGGCTCTCCGCAATTCGATTTTCTTTTATCACTGGTCGCGTGACTGTGACCTCTGTGAATCCGAAGGCATTGAAGTATTTAGCAACTGGTTTGAAGCGGCTGAGTGGATTCATGGTTTCGGTGAGTCGGCTGAGGGACCTCAGCATTTAGAGCAAGTGACGTATGAGTACTGGCGTGTGTTTAATCCTGCGCCTGTGCGTGATCGTGCGTTGGAGCAATTCGAGGAGTATGGCTATGGAGCTTAAAATGATTGAGTCAGCGACTACGCGTCGCTTTGAGTCACCTGAGTGGACGGTTTACGTCGATGAGCATGGTGAGCCGATTGGTTTTGAGCATTCCCAGTATGGGGATGAAGGCGGCAGTGGCGGCCTTTGGTTCGATGGCACGCACTTGGTGGATTACGACGGTGTCTACAATCTGCCGAAGGGTGTGATCGAGATATGCGAACGTCTAGGTTTTAACATGGACTACGCGAAAGATGATAACTACGAGGGAGTAGAAAAATGAGTACTACAGAAGACTACATGAAGCAACATCAAGAAGCTGTTCGTAAGCATAACAAGCGCGTGCGGTCGATCCGCAACGTGCGTTTGTCGAGGGCGGACGTGAAGTGCATTGACGAGATGATCAGCAAAGGGTTCCAGATCCAAGATTCGCTGACCGAGAGCGTTATGTGGGGCGGCAACTGTTTGTCGCTCGATGACATCATGGAGTTCACGAGCGCGTTGCGTGCGTTCCAAGCGCAGTTTACGGAGCGGAAGTCATGAGCAATGTGAAAGGGTGGTACGTCCGAGTGGACGTACCTGTTGTATTCAACATCGACATGAAGGTCGGCGTGACCGAGACCAGTTTTGATCGGGCCGAGGATGAAGCCAAACGGATCGCGTACGACTGGTTGGAGAGAGGCTGTTATAAGACAGATCTTGAAGAGCAGTTGCCTGCGAGGTTTAAGCTGTGTGATACGGACTGGATGCGAGGTTCGATAACCGCGGACCTAGATTTCGATGGCATGACGGCACACGCAGAGTTGGATTCTGATTTCGATCCGGAAGGTGATGACGAGCCAGTGTCCGACATCCAAGGATTGATGGAGGCGGCTCAGTGTCTGAACGAAGCGTTCCATGATTTACCGAACGATCATCCGTTGCAAAAATTTCGAGAAGACAATGGCATAGCCGAGGTCCGAGATCGGTTGAATCTCTGTGCGATTTACTGCGACATGACACATCGGATCATGGTCGATGAGCAGGGATACGATGCCTGCTTTGATTGGGACTTTGTGCCGCAGTTTCTACGCAACTGTGTGGATCATGAAGAGTTCAAGCCCAAGTCGGAAGACTACCGGGAGCTGTCGAAGTTTTGGAGCGGGGCATGAAAGAAATCGGTTGGTTACTGCTGAGGCAGTACTGGTTTTTTCTGCGTTGGATTCAAAAGTGGTTTCAAATCCATATCGACAAAGTCGAGGATTCGTTAAACGGTGGTCCGATCAGACGTAGAAAAAGCGCAAAGAGGTGGTGGCTATGACTAAAGATCAAATGAAATGGGCGCGGGCCGAGTACCCGCATGAGGTGGAGGCAGTCATCGACGATATGTATGACTGGCCCACGTCGCATTTAGTCAATGAGCTGATCCGGTGGCTACCGAAATCAGAGTTCATGAAACTGGTTTATCAGATGGAGAATGACAATGGAAAAAGATAACCGTGGCGCGATCTGGGGTAACACGCGCAAACAGAAAGATACCCATCCTGACTTCACCGGAAATGCGATGATCGACGGTGTAGAATATAACGTAGCCGCGTGGAAGCGCAGGCCAAACGCCAACCCAAAGGCCCCGAGCTTGTCGTTCAAGTTCGAGAAGGTTGAGGAGGTTCCAAATGCCGATGATCTATAAGGTCCGAGAGCCATGTGACTACACCTATAAACCAAACTATGTGACCACTTTTTATGCGTCGCATCCTCAAGCCCGAAAGCACCTTTTGGAAAATCCTAATGCAACACTTGAGATACTTGAGTACACCTACAAGTGGCAGTTGGTCGTCATGCTGAACACTGCATACGATGAAGGTCGGGGAGATGCAACCAAGAGGAAAGCAGAATGTTCATGATGGTATGGACTGAGTGCCATGAAGGGGACAATGGGCGGCCAGTGTATGAAGATCACTGGCTACCCTATGACACCTACCAAGAGGCGGTTTTGAACTACGATAAGTTGGTGGACATGGAAGAGGTATACAGTGCTTCAGTCTGTCAGGTTATCGAGTCAACCGATTACGAGGGAGTGCGGTTAGAAGATGGCGAAGTTTAGGGTCATGGTCCGCGAGACGTATGTCATGGTTCATGACACAGAGACGCCTGCTGAAGCGGCAGAGAAAGCGATGGGATGTATGGAAGATCATTCTGATCAGCATATATTCGCGCAGGAAGTTCAAATCATACCAATTGAAGAGGATGAAGAAACAGAATGGGAAGGATTCCCCCAATCGAAAGATGTGCATTGACGGGCGGCTTGACGATGGAGTCAGCCGCATTGTGGTACTACTTTCTTGCCGAAGAGGCAGACTTTGAGGGAAACCTCGAGCAGTGCAAGTCATTGCTCAGAACCGCAGATGAGTTGAGCGCAGGTCCGCAGGGCAGCATTCATTCATCCGAACTAGAAGAAGCGATAAAAAAATGGAGCTAGATAACATGAGTAAGATGGGAGATTGGGTCATTGAGTTGCAGGAAGACTGCATTTACTTGACTCGCGAAGAGTTTGTTAAAAAGCATGGCGAGATGTTCGCATATATTTATGATGAACAATTGGGTATAATCCCAGGACATCGTTCAAATCAAACAAGAGGGGACAACAATGTCAAAGAACTTGCCAGAACGCCCAAAGACTACTGATAGATCGCAATACCGAACCGTGGCGTTACCATATTTTGAGTACGATATGTTGAAGCAGATGGCGGAAGAGGACCATCGGTCTATTGCACGGCAACTTGGAATGTATATTCAACAGATATACGGGGAACGATACGGGAAGTGATTCACAAACTCGCGGTAAAAGCGGGAATCGTGAAGAATGAAGACCACACACTCTTGGCAGAGAGGCACGGGTGTCGTGGGTACATTGCTAACCTGAGCGAGCTAACGGAGTTCGCAAGGTTAGTGGGCCAAGTAGCAAGGGCCGATGAGAGGAGGAAATATGAGAGACCCGATGAAGCCAGTCGTACCGCTGATGGCGGAGGAGATGGAAAATCTTGAGAACCTCAAGAAGTACATGGACGATAACGAGTATCACGCCTATCTCGAGAAGCGGGCGCTTGAGGCCTTGGTCCGATACCGAGCCAAGAGCAACCTTGAAGACCTCGAAGAGATGCAGTTCTTCATGCACCGGATCACACACAATATCATTGAAGGTGTAAAGAAGACCGAGGAGCTGAACGCTCAGAAAGAGCAGATCCGCAGGCTAAACATTATGGCCTCGATGCAGGAAGGGTATGACGGTTAGTCCATCAACCCATCACGACGGTATTGCTTGATCACATCGACGATGCCGTCACTGCCCCTCTGGGGTAGTGAAACCAAACCACCATCGCGGAACTTCATTTCTGTTGGTGCTTCTTTCAGGTCTGGCCATTCAAGAACGTAGTGTTCTGTAAACTTTAACTCATCTCTGTAGTAGCTCGGCACTTCGACCTTGCGGTAACTAAACCCTTCACCAAGATCACTGATTGTCTTCTTCAAAAGTTTCTTGACGTTGGAATCTGAGTAACGCTCTTTGGCGGCAGAAGTAAACTTGTTTGGCAGGACAATACCGTTTGATCCGCGCTCGATAGCACTGGCCACTGCACCTTTAAGTACAGACGACTTGAGCGGCATATCATTCTTTGCCATGTTCGGGTACAGCTCTGGCATTTTCTGTCCCTCTTTTGTGGCAAAGGTGACGTTCTGCCCCCACCCTTCGATGGCTTCTGGATCCACTTCAGCCTTTCGAGCTTCTGCAAACATATCGGATTGCAGCTCAGTGATTCTCATGTATGGCTTGCCCTCGACCTCGATGTCAGCGAAGCGAGCAAAACCAACAGGTGTATTCTTTGGAAGGTCAGCACCCTCCATCAGTTCTCTGTCGCGGACGATACCCAATGCTTTTTGGCGAACCCAATCACTATTGTCATCAAGCCATTCTTGAATCTTTTTCGGATCAGAGTCGGAAACCGCGTCAAAACTTTTTGGCAACCCGCTTTTGATGTCGCCATACATGATCCCTTCAATCAGTTCCTCTTCGGCATTAGCCAACTCAGTACCACGCCGTGAAATTTCAGTCGGCTCGAGACCTTTGTCGCCACCCATGAACATACCGTCGTGGCTGTCGCTTACTGTGCCAGTGTACTTACCGCCGGATGCGCGGTACACATCGTCAGTAGGAACCGTGACACGGACAATACCGAGCGAATCCCCAGTTAGATTATCGACGCCATTGTAACGAGTAATACCTTCTGGGTTGGGATCGACGTGACTGACACCAAGGTTTTCAAAAGCTGGATACTCTGACTTGAACTTTACGTTGAGGTCAGTAACTGTGTCCTCGATCCGAGATCCGGGAGCCGTGATCATTGTCTTCCCAGCTCTTAATTGAGCCGCCCCAGGAACGAAAGGCAAGAGCCCGATAGCTGACATCAAGTAGTTTAAACCTGTGCGCTCTTCGGGTTGGGTTGCGTACATCTCCGCGTCAGCGGCAATGCCCGCGACATCTCCGACGATAGGCACTGGTATCGTTGCTAGTGCGGTTTGTTGCAGCGGGGTCATCCCTTTCACAGCTTCTACGACTGCTTTTCCTGCTCGCTGTAAATCAGGCGCTCCTTTAACAGAAGCAATCCCTGACTCGCTGAGAGTTAAGGGGTCTTGTCCTCGTGGGTCCATGTAGTAGATCTCTTTTTACGGAAGTCACCAACCACTATGTTATCGCGAACGAGACCACGAAGAAACTGTTCCGTGATTTCTGGAGTAAATCCAGTGATATGCGATCCTTTGATGATAGCCGAGTCTAAATCTCGCAATCCCTTTTTGTATTCCCAAGCCAACTCTATTAACTTTTGCGTGGTTTCATCTGTAGCCATTCGCGTGCTTCCTCTCCAAGTACTTTCGCTCCCAAGTCAATCTTGTTGCGGAGCGCCTGCACAATCCGTTCGTCGATTGTGTTCTCTGTGATCAGGTCAATGTATGTGACCGGATTCTTCTGCCCGATACGATGACACCTGTCTTCTGACTGGATCCGCGTTTCGAGATTAAAGTCGTTTGCATAGTAGATAACTGTCGTCGCTTCTGTCAGCGTCAAACCGTATCCTGCTGTTGATGGGTTACCGATAAAGAACCGAAGCGGGGACTCTGGTTCCTGAAACTTGGTCACCATCTCTTGGCGTTCTGCATCCGGAGTGTCTCCGTAATATGCACACACCGAGGCCGGTCCATACACATCAGCAATCTTTGCCTGCATTGTTTGAATGTCGTGCCTGAAACGCGACCAAAGGATAACCTTGCCTGTTGTCTCAGCGAGGATATCCATAACTGTGTCCATTCGATTGGACGAAAAGGTAACCATCTCACCGTCGTCAGTTTTAAGATGACCGGACAGTACCTGTTGTAAGCGCAGCATTTGCGTTATCACGTTGTGTACAGTAACCAGTTCTCCGGTATCGAGTAACGTCAACGCCTCATGCCGTATCTCATTGTACATCTTCAGTTGCTCGTCCGTCATAGAAACGTAGCGGATTGTGTAGCTTTTTTCTGGCAGATCGAGGCAGTCTTTTTTGAGTACCCTAAAGCTAAATTGATCTACCTTTTCTGTCAGCTCTTCCAAGTGCCGGAAGCCAACGATCTGTTGGAAACTGTGCGCTCCCATCGTCTTGCGGTTGATGATTGCGTACCGATTCTGGTACGCGTAGTAACTGTCGAAGCCCAAGGTCCGAGGTCCGAGGAACTCGCATTGAGAAAACAGATCCATAGGCGACCGTGTCACGGGCGAGCCGGTCAACAGTCTGCGGTACTTGAACCGATGCGCGCACGTTACTAACGCTTTTGTTCTCTTGGCTTTTGGATTCTTGATCGTGGTGCTTTCATCGATGGCAATCAGCCCATTCGATCCAAACTTTTCTGACAGCCACCTGCCCGCGTCTTGTCCTTTCTTCGAGGAGAACGCTTCGACATTCATGACAAAGATTGTCAGTCCATCAAACTCATTAGCGACTGAGCGCATCTCGGCCTTTTGTTCTTTGTTCGGCCCTGACACCCAACGTATCACGCGGTACGTTATGGTGTCGGGCAGATGCTGTGGGATTTCTTTGGTCACCCAGTTTCGATACACACCTTTTGGCGCGATGATCAGGGCAAAGTTCACATTCTTGCTAACGTGTAATTGACCCAGATTATCGATAAGCACTTTTGATTTGCCAGTTCCCATTTCCATAAAGAAACCGAATCCGGTACGCTGTCCAGCCGCCTTGAGTGCTTCTTCTTGATGCTCGTATGGCTTGGTTTTAAATTCGTAGTTGACAGCCACTTTTCCCTCCGTTATCTTTGCACTGTGTTCGATACATTATCATATGTTCCCGAACATGCAAACTCAAACAAACCTGAAGAGGATGTACTTTATGACTGAGTTCTTTGAGGAGATGTTCGACGCGGCAGAAAAACTGTCCGGAGTCGATACAGATAACACCAAGACACTTTCCAACTTGGTGCGGCAGCTCGAAGCAGTGACCGAAGATATCGATCAAGCGGAGCTAAACCTGAAGAAACTAAAGCAAGAGCGTCAGCGCATTGCGATGGAATCAATCCCTGCTGTAATGGACGAGATGGATATCACCCGCCTTGATGTAGGCGACGTGTCTGTTCAACTGAAACCATTTGTCTCAGCATCTATTCCAGTGAACCGTAGAGAAGAAGCATATGAATGGCTTCGCAATCACGGGCTTGACGACATCATTAAAAACGATGTTGTATTGTCCTTCGGTCGTGGGGAAGATGACACCGCAAACAAGGTGATGTTGGATCTGGAGAACAAGGGATTCCATCCCGAGTCCAAGACTCATATTCATTCTTCAACGCTGAAAGCGTTCGTTAAAGAACGTGTAGAAAACGGAAAGCCGATTGATCTGGACTTGTTCGGAGCCTTCGTTGCTAAAACCGCAGATATCAAAAGGAAATAACAATGGCTACAAAAGCAGTTGCCGCGAAAGCGGAAGCAGGTTTGCCTTCGGCAGACATACTCGACATTTTTGCAGGACATGAGGGTGAGGGACTCGACTACGACACCTCCGATCTGCAAATCCCATTCATCCGGATTATTCAGGCAATGTCACCACAGGTGAAAAAGTCTGACCCTTCGTTTATTGCAGGGGCATCGCAGGGTGATGTATTCAATACTGTCACTGGTCAGTTCTGGCCTAGCGAAGAGGGTATCACTGTGATCCCTTGCTATCAGGAAACCAAGTACCTGAAGTGGCGTCCACGCGAGCAGGGCGGTGGGTTCCTTGGCGAACTGTCTAAGGACGATCCCGACCTGTCACGCACACAACGCAGCGGTGCTAAAGAAATCTTGCCAGACGGTAACGAACTGGTGAAGTCTGATCAGCACTACGTTCTGGTCGTCGATGAAGACGGTATCCCAGGATTCGGTATCGTTGACATGAAGTCGTCTGCGCTCAAGGTCTCCCGTCGTTGGAAGACTCAGCTCAAGATGCTAACTGTTAGGCATCCGAAGACTGGTGAGCTTAAATCGCCACCTTTGTTTGGCACACAGTGGAAACTGTCTGTTGTAGAAGAGTCCAATGATCAAGGTTCTTGGTTCAACTGGGCTGTGTCCAATGACGGCTATGTTCAAGACAAAGAGCTGCTCGATGCGGCAATGAACTTCCGTAAATCAATTATGGCTGGAGAAGCGAAAGCTGTGGCTGAAGATGTGGCTGATACACATCACGCAGAAACAGAAGAAGCACCATTCTAATTGTCTAGGGGGTAAAAGAAATATTTTTTACCCCCATTTTACGGGATTAGTTTATGTCTATAGCAGAACGATTCATGAAAGCGTTCGAGGGCTCGACCGCGGCACATGGACAGACAGAGATTGGCAGCACTCGTCGGAACGGTAAGACCGAAGCAAAGAGTTTCGTGGTCCGAGAGCCGCTGACCGAGGAGAAAGTATCCCAGCATCTGGACGGAGCCACGGGTGTCGGTGCGATCCCGATTAACGAAGATAACAACTGTAAGTTTGGTGCAATCGATATTGATACTTATCCGATTGACCACGCTGCGTTGGTACGCAAATTAGCGAAGCTTGAGATTCCGATGGCGGTCTGCCGGTCGAAGTCAGGCGGCGCCCACTTATACTTATTCCTTGAAGAATTTTACCCAGCGTCCGAGATCCGCGAGTTCTTAACAGAAGTTGCGGCGACCTTGGGTCATGCCGGTTGTGAGATATTCCCGAAGCAGGATCGGATTCTGGCGGACCGTGGTGATGTGGGGAACTTCATCAACCTACCTTACTTCGATTCTGAACAAACCACTCGATACATGGTGGACCACGAAGGTAATGACGTGGACCTCGAGACGTTCTTGATCTGGATCGAGAACAGCCGGTTGACGATGAACGACCTGAGCAACTTACAGACCGGCGTCAACACAGACGAGGGCCCGTTTGCTACTGGATACCCGTGCCTACAGACCATGACTGCGATGGGTGTGGGCGAAGGTGGCCGGAACGAGTTCATGTTTATGGTGGGGCAAAACCTGCAGAATATGTACCCGGATGGTTGGAAGGCTGAGATGGAAGCCATCAACCAGTTATATGTCTCGCCGCCACTCGGCGCATCAGAGATCGTCGGCATTCAAAGAGAGCTTGAGAAGAAAAACTACGGTCCAAAGTGTAAGCAGGAGCCGTTCAAATCTTACTGCAACAAGCGGCTGTGTATGACCCGGCCTTTCGGTGTCGGGCGAAACGGTGCGGTCGATATGCCACACATCGGCGGTATGACAATCTTATTGTCGGAGCCGCGCATGTACTTTTTGGATGTGGACGGTAAGCGGTTAGAACTGACAACCGAGCAGTTGCAGATGCCGATCCAGTTTCAACGAGCCTGTATTGAACAGATGAACTTCATGCCTCCTGCATTGAAACCTGCGGACTGGCAGATTCTGGTCAACGACCTGTTGAATGCTGCGACTACGATTGAAGTTCCAGAAGAGTTGACAGTGGCCGGTCAGTTTAAAGAGTTACTGCAAGCGTTTTGTACTTCGCGGATCCGTGCGGTTACACCGGAAGAGATCGAGCTTGGCAAACCGTGGACCGAAAACGGCAAGACGATGTTCAAGATCAAAGGGCTTCAAGACTATTTGGAAAAGCAGGGATTCAAAAATATATCCCGGCCTCAGATACAAGAGCGCCTAAAGTCGATCAACAACGGTGAAGAGTGCCACGGATTTTTCAAGTACAAGAACGAGAAGAAAAACAAATGGGTAAACGCTCGTGTGTGGTGGGTGCCTGAGTTTAAAGATAAAGAAATTGAATTACCGGAGGGAGAAATCTATGAAGCCCCATTCTGAAGACAGACTGTTGAAGGTGGCGGAGCTTGCTAAGTTTCTTGGCGTCGCCCCTTCGACCATCTATCGATGGCTTGAGTGTGGCAAGTTGCCACGACCGTTTGAACTAGGTGAGGCTGCCGTGCGGTGGCGTATGAGTGAGATCGAAGCTTGGCTTGAGGAAAACAGACGGTGAGGCGAGAAAAACTATGCAAATCGGGAATGTAACTCCTGTTTTGCAGGATTATTAGGAATATAAAGGAGTTTTTAACATGAAAGTGACAGGAGAGGTTGATTTGACTCCTGAAGAGTTTCAGGAACTGTTCGTGCCCGGAGACAAACAAACAGAGTTCACGACGCGTGTATACGATGCATATACACAGGCGTTCACTCAATTCATGAAGAGGCAGATTGATCCGCATGGGATGATCTGGAAAAACGATGCCGAGTGAACAGCTGATCTTCGGACCCCCAGGGTGCGGTAAGACCTACACCTTGATGAAGATTATCGAGCAGGAACTGGAGGACGGCACACCACCGGAACGGATCGGCTTTGTGTCTTTCACTCGAAAGGCGATTGCGGAGGCAAGGGAAAGAGCTGGCGCAAACTTTAACTTGACAGAAAAAGATACGCCGTACTTCCGAACGCTGCACTCGATGGGCTTTTATTTTCTGGGCATGAAGCGTGACGATATGGTCAACAAGTATGACATGGGTCAGCTTGGACAAGACCTCGGTATCAGCTTCGATTCGCACAGTGTGTACGACGAAGACGGTTTGCTGATCCCTTCCGCCTCAGAGGGGAACAGGTATCTGACACTAATCCAACGGGCGACCATGCGGATGATCTCGATGGAACAGGAGTTCAATGAAAACGCCGACTACCGACTAGAGTATGCGGTGATGGAGAAAATAAACGCCGCGTACAAATCAATGAAAGGCGAGCTGGGTAAAGTTGACTTTACCGACATGATCGAACTGATGGTTAAGCAGGGCCAAGGTCCGAGGCTCGAGGTCCTGATTGTCGATGAAGCACAGGACCTGACACCGCTGCAGTGGGAACAAGTCAAAGTACTCAAGAGTAATGCGAAGCGTGTGTACTATGCCGGGGACGATGATCAGGCGATCTTTGAATACACTGGCGTGGACGTCGTGCATATGCTTGGCGTATGCAAGAACACTCGCGTCCTCGATCAATCGTTCCGAGTTCCGCGGTCCGTGCACCGACTAGCTGGACGCATTGCTGAACAGATCTCTAAACGTCAGGAGAAGCCGTGGAAGCCTGCGGATCATGAAGGTACGATCAACTACCACTCCCACTTTTTTAATATTGATAACATCGAC
>Ga0070745_1001507_pt1 | contig 12885 bp, 20 predicted proteins | sample VirMetDEL_Mar_4_FD_77438 | JGI IMG/M metagenome (GOLD analysis project Ga0070745, IMG submission 77438) | Aqueous microbial communities from the Delaware River and Bay under freshwater to marine salinity gradient to study organic matter... | ecosystem: Environmental > Aquatic > Marine > Coastal ...
TAAACACAGACGAAGAAGAGGAACCCCTGTACACACAGAAGGCTGAGTATTACTGATGATCGAAGTAAACGGCTGGCTTATCGAAAGATTCTTTCGTCCTTTGTTCCGTCGCTTTAGTAAGCACGGCGGTAAAGTGTATTTTGATAAGAAGCTGTTTCCGATTACCAAAACACTTGAAGGTCGGTATCCGGCTATACGCAAAGAGTTCGAGAATATACGAGATAGAGTTAAAGACTTTGCTCCATTCCAAGAGATAAGCCCAGATCAGATCTACATCTCTAACGATGATAAGTGGAAGATGTTCTTCTTAAAGGCCGGGAAGATACGGTTCGATAAGAACTGCGAGCAGTTTCCAGAGACTATGAAGATACTGGATGCAGAGAAAAACATTGTCTCGGCATACTTCTCAGTGATTGGCCCGCAAAAAATGCTCATGCCTCACGAAGGTCCGTGGTGTGGCATCTTAAGAATTCACTTGGGAATAGATATTCCTACAGGCGGAAGCGGCTGTACCTTGGTTGTGAAAGAGCAAGAGTACAAGTGGAAGGAAGGTGAGTGCGTTGTCTTTGATGACACCTACGAACATTTCGCCGTAAACGCTACAAACAAAGATCGTGTTGTGCTGTTCCTAGACTTTATGAGACCACTGCCTTGGCCGTTAAGCTGGGTAAATCACTTTGTGGTCTACATGGCACGACACATGCAGTATTTTAAAGAGCCTATTAAGCGACATGCTAAGTGGGAACAATCGTTTTACGGGGACAGCTAATGGCCTACCTGCAAAGCAACATACCGCATTTTAAGTGCTGGGTTAGACGAGAGTACACGCACAACCACACCAAGTACCACGGTGAGTTTTTGCATGCCATAGCTATAGCTGTGACGACCATGCCAACACGGTGTCTAAGCTTTCAAGTTATATTTACTGGAGCCGAAACATACGACACCGACGAGCCCAACGTTCATGGCGGTGCAATGTGGGCTAGGATGCCGATCACTGCGTTAGTGGCAGACACGCCGTTTGCGGAGTGGCCTGAGCCAATGCCTGTATGGGCGGCACAGCCTTGGGATTGTAGCTCTCACCATCACTCGGTCCATAAACTGGACAGGGCGACACCGTGCCCTTGGCTTGCTAAGATAGACGGTAAGTTCTTCCCTGCTAAGTATTACTTCACAGTAGACTATGCAGAAAACGAAATAGCGGATGACCCAGCACAACACAAGCAGAGTCATGTGTTAGAGTTGCTAGACGCCGGTCCTTGGACGGGCAATATTGTAGCGCTACCCAACAATAGAGTGCGGGTTACTCACCCTGCATGGTTTGAGACTGGCGAAGGGGCACCTGACTTTAGGCCTTCGCAACACATTCATTACAGTAAGTCAGACCTTGATTACACACTGGATGTGAATCAGGTGTTCGACAACATGTACGCAGGAGACCCCGATGAAGAAAACTAAAGGCTACAGTGCTGGCGGCAAAACGATGAAGCCAAAAGGCATGAAGGTTGGCGGAAAGCTACCAATGGTCACTAATAAGCAGGGAAAAGAGGTTCCATTCTTTGCGGCTGATGGCGAAGGTAAAATGTCTGAGGGCGGCAAGGTAATGAAGACCAAGGGCTACTTTAAAGGTGGAAAGACAATGCCTAAAATGGCCGCTGGCGGTGGAACAGGAAAAGCGCGCGGATGCGGTGCGGCACGTCAGCAGACGTTTACTAAGAACGGCTGATGGCTATTGATCGCGCCCTAATGGGTGAGCCTTTAGAAGAAGGCGAGCAAATCGAAGTTGAGATTGTTAATCCTGAGCAGGTAGGTATTAACACGCCTGATGGCGGGATGTTAATCGACTTCGATCCCGATATGGGCGAGATGATTGGACTGGGTCATGATGATAATTTGGCAGAAGCCATAGATGATCGTGATCTTGATTCTCTTGCGTCTGAGCTGGTAGGTTCTTTTCGCTCTGACAAGGAAAGCAGAGCCGACTGGGAGCGTTCTTATGTTAAGGGTCTAGACTTACTAGGGCTTAAGCACGAAGACCGTACAACGCCTTGGGATGGCGCGTGTGGCGTATTCCACCCCCTGCTGACAGAATCAGTTATTCGATTCCAGTCGCAATCCATCCAAGAAATATTCCCGGCTCGTGGTCCCGTTAAGACTTCTATTGTTGGCAACATTGATGCTGACAAGGAAAAGCAAGCGGAGCGTGTTCAGGACTACCTAAATTATTTGCTAACAGAAAAGATGACAGAGTATCGCTCAGAGACTGAGAAGATGCTGTTCTCTTTACCGCTGGCAGGCAGTGCGTTTCGTAAGGTGTATTACGATCCAAGCCTAGGACGACCGTGCAGTATGTTCGTCCCTGCTGAGGATTTCGTTGTTAGTTATGGCGCGTCTGATTTGACGACGTGTGAGCGCTCTACTCATGTTATGAAGAAGAGCAGTAACGACATCCGCAAGCTACAGGTGTCTGGGTTCTTTGTTGATATAGACTTACCAAGCCCTTCTCCTGACGTAGATCCAGTCGAGAGAAAGTACAACGAGCTAACGGGTGACTCCAGTAGCTACGATTACGATGACCGGCACACTCTTTTGGAGATGCACGTCAACCTAGATCTTGATGGATTTGAAGACACCGAGGGTGGAGAGCCTACAGGGATCGCACTACCCTACGTTGTCACTATTGATCAGTCGTCACGTACCATTTTGTCGATTAGACGTAACTGGTATGAGGACGATCCAAAGAAATTAAAGCGTGAACACTTCGTTCACTACCAGTACATGCCCGGATTGGGGTTCTATGGCTTTGGTTTGATCCACATGATTGGTGGATTGGCTAAATCTGCGACCTCATTGCTCCGTCAATTGGTAGATGCGGGTACATTATCCAACCTTCCGGGTGGCTTGAAGTCCAGAGGACTGCGAATTAAGGGTGATGACACCCCAATCATGCCCGGAGAGTTCCGAGATGTGGACGTTCCGGGTGGCGCGATCCGCGATAACATCAGTTTCTTGCCCTACAAAGAGCCAAGTAACGTTTTATACCAGCTAATGGGCGACATTGTAGAGGAAGGACGCCGATTTGCGTCCGCAGGCGACGTAAGAGCCGCCGATATGAACGCAGAAGCGCCTGTTGGCACGACTCTTGCCCTACTAGAGCGGTCAATGAAGGTGATGAGCGCGGTTCAGGCGCGTTTACACGCCTCAATGCGCGTTGAATTGCGTATTTTGACCCACATCGTGCGCGATTTTGGGCCAGAACAGTACCCATACGCCACCAAAGGCGAGCAAATCCTGCCAGAAGACTTCGATGACCGCGTTGACATCATTCCGGTCAGTGATCCTAACGCAGGAACAATGGCACAGCGCATTATGCAGTACCAAGCGGCGCTACAATTGGCGGTGCAAGCCCCAGAAATGTACGACCTACCACTATTGCATAGACAAATGCTAGAAGTGCTAGGTATTCGCGACGCTGATAAGATTGTTCCAACAGAAGCGGACATGAAGCCGACCGATCCGGTCAGCGAGAACATGAATCTATTGAACAGCAAGCCAGTAAAGGCGTTTATCTACCAAGACCACGAGGCTCACATCCAGACTCACATGAGTTTGTTGCAAGACCCGCAGGTTATGGAGGTTATGGCAAAGAGTCCGAACGCCAAGAAGGCACAGGCAGAGCTTGCCGCCCACGTTCAAGAGCACTTGGCATTCAAGTACCGTCAGAGCGTGGAGAAAGAGCTGGGTGTTCCATTACCCTCTCCCGACGAGTCATTGCCGGAAGACATCGAATACAGGATCTCTCAGCTGGTAGCTCCTGCGGCGGCTCAGTTGTCAGGTAAGGCACAGCGTGAGAAGCAAATGGAGCAAGCGCAGAAGCAAATGCAAGATCCGCTGATCCAGATTCAAATGCAGGAGCTTCAGATCAAGCAAGCTGATGTTCAGCGCAAGGCCGAGGCCGAGATGGCTAGGATTCAGCTGGATATGCAGAAGTCTGCGGTGAAAGCTCAGATAGATCAGCAACGACTTGAGCAGGATCGACAGATACAGACGGCAAAGATTGGCGCTCAAATAGCAAAGGATAACTCTCAAGAACAGCTAGAGGGCGACCGTATTGCTTCCCAAGAGCAGATAGCTGGTGCTAAACTAGGCGTTGACATTGCTAAGGATTTAATGGGTAATAAATGAGCCTTGAAGAATCAACAGTTACTGAGTACATTCGATCTAAGATCAGAGAGCACATGAACGATATCTCCGATCATATTAGCGGCGGTGCTTGCAACGATCACGCAGACTACACGCAGTGCTGTGGGATCATTAAAGGATTGGCATTAGCCGAGCGTGAGATACTGGACATAGAAGCCCGGTATCAAGACTAGCGACTCCGGGCGCATTTCCGGTGCAACGACTCTAGGCGTTTTCCTAGTGCAACGACTCTGGGCGTTACCCAGTGCGAGGTGTGTATGAGTGAAGAAGAAGCCCAAGTGGCTACTCAACTTCCAGAGCCGAGAGGCTATAAAATCTTAATTGCTCTGCCTGAGCCAGAGAAAGAGTACGAAGGCGGCATCATCAAGGCGAGCAAAGCTTTGCATGATGAAGAGATCGGGTCCATTGTCGGTATGGTTATATCGCTAGGCCCAGATTGTTACGCAGACCCCACGCGATTCCCTAACGGTCCCTACTGTAAAGAAGGAGACTTTATCTTGATGCGCTCGTATTCCGGTACGCGCTTTAAGGTTCACAGCAAGGAGTTTCGTTTAATCAACGACGACAGCGTAGAGGCTGTAGTCCAAGATCCAAGGGGGATTGTTAAGGCATGAGCGACGATCAGAGCGACCTATACATAGAAGAAACTTCTGCGGAAGATAAGTTTTTTGGCGTCAAGACAACCTTTGACAAAAAAGCAAAGGAAGAAGAGGCGTCCGACGTAGAGTTTGAGGTAATGGACGACCGCCCCGAAGAGGACCGTCGCCCAGCAAAATCAAAAAAAGCAGACAAGCCTGAAGACCCTGAGTCCTCTGATGAGGAGCTTGGTCAATACTCTGAGAAAGTTCAGAAGAGGCTTAACAAGCTTAAGTTTGACTATCACGAAGAGCGAAGACATCGAGAGTCCGCAGAGAAAATGCGGGAAGAAGCAATCACTTATGCTCAACAGGTAGCCAGCAAGAATCAAGAGATGGAGTCTCTCATCTCACGCGGTGAAGCCGCATTGGTTGAACAGGTTAAAGAGCGTGCGGCTGTTGCATTAGACAGTGCTAGGTCCGCATACCGTAAAGCTTACGAGGAGGGGAATACAGATGAAATCATCGCTTCTCAAGAAAAGCTCAACCGCGCTCAAGCAGAGTTTGCGGAAGCTGAAAGATATCAGTCAAGCAATCGTCAGCAAGTTCAACAGCGTGCTCAGTACGATCAGCAACAAGCTTACCAACAAGAAATTGCCAGAAGAGCCGCCTATCAAGTCGCGGCCCAAAACCAACAAGCCCAAGCCCAAGCCCAAAGTCAGCAAGCCCCGGACCCGAGTCCAGAAGCAAAAGACTGGGCAGAGAAAAACCAATGGTTCATGAAGGAAGGGCACGAGGAAATGACAGCGCTGGCATACGGCGCGCATACCTCAGCGATACAACAAGGGATGGACTCAAGCTCCTCGGAGTACTTCGATTACATTGATAATCGAATGCGTACATCTTTTCCAGAATATGATTGGCAGGATGAGCGGACTAATGGACGTACCGCGACTGCGACTGCTAATCAGCGACCCTCGTCGGTGGTCGCTCCGTCGTCTCGAAGCAACGGAGCAAAATCGCGCAAAGTGCAGTTATCGTCCACCGCAGTCGCTCTCGCCAAGCGTCTCGGTTTAACCCCCGAACAATATGCCAACCAACTCATAAAGGAGCGTAAGTGATGGCAGAAGAGCGCACCCCCAGAACTAAGACCACGCGAGAAGAAGAGTCTCGCCCCTCTGATAGCTGGATACCAGCATCAATTTTGCCCGACCCTGATTATCGTGATGGATGGGTTCACCGATGGATACGAACCAGTACCCTAGGCGAGTCAGACAACACGAACGTATCGAAGATGATGCGTGAGGGATGGCAACCTGTTAAAGCGGAAGACTACCCTGAGTTGCAATTGCAATCAGACGTAGGCTCTCGGTTTGCAGGAAACATTGAAGTTGGTGGACTGTTGCTCTGTCGTGCTCCTCAGGAGAAGATGGAACAACGTGATCAGTACTATCAGCGGATGGCGCAAGAGCAGATGCAATCTGTAGACAACAACTTCCTGCGTGAAAATGATCCTCGTATGCCGCTCATGAAACCCGAGCGCAGTACGAGAACTACATTTGGCAAGAGCTAAACCCCTAATGGAGGGGTGGCTCTAACTCTAAGGAGACTGCAAATGGCTACATCAGCTACCCCATCCGGGGCGGAACCTGTAGACACGTTAAGTGCGTCAGGCTCTTTCACCGGGAAAGTGCGCCATATTAAGGTTGCTAACGCTTACAATACCGCAATTTTTTATGGTGATTTTGTTAAACTGGTTGCTTCAGGTACGGTCGAAAAGGCCGCAGTAACTACTTCTGTAGTTGCTGGTACTGTCGGCATTTTTGTCGGCTGTAGCTACACTGACCCAACCACCAACCAACCTACATACTCACAGTTCTACCCCGCATCAACTGCGGCAGACGACATTATGGCGTATGTAGTAGATGATCCTAAGTTGTTATTCCGCATGCAGGCTGACGAAGCTATCGCTCAGACCGGCCTCGGTAACAACGTCTCGGCAGTTAACACTGCGGGATCAACTTCAATCGGTCGAAGTAGAAACGCCTTAGATGGTGGATCTGTTGCTACGACTAATACACTTCCATTACGAGTTGTTGATTTCGTAGATGGCCCAACAAGCACCGTAGGTGATGCGTTTACAGACTGTATCGTTACCTACCTGCCTTTGAGCCACGCCTATGAAACCAAGCTCGGCGTTTAAGGAGAACTAAGCAATGGCTATTTCACGCGCACAAATGCTGAAGGAACTCCTGCCGGGGCTTAACGCTCTTTTTGGTTTGGAGTACGAGAAGTACGAAGACGAGCACGAAATGATCTATGAGACGGAATCGTCTGATCGTTCTTTCGAAGAAGAAGTGAAGCTCTCGGGCTTCGCGGCGGCTCCCGTCAAGGCTGAAGGATCGGCTATTAGCTACGATTCAGCTCAGGAAGCTTTCACCGCTCGTTACAACCACGAGACCATCGCAATGGGCTTCTCTATTACAGAGGAAGCAATGGAAGATAACTTGTATGACTCACTGTCTGCTCGTTATACCAAAGCTCTTGCCCGCGCTATGGCTTACACCAAGCAAGTTAAAGCGGCTTATCCGCTTAACAATGGCTTCACCAACTCTTTCCAGTCTGGTGATGGCGTTAACTTGTTTACCGCTTCAGGTGACGGTGTAGCTGGGGGTGATGGACACCCGCTCGTAAGTGGTGGCAAAAACAACAACCGTCCTGTAACGGCGGCTGACCTCAACGAAACTTCGCTTGAGAATGCAGTGATTGAAATCGCGGCGTTCACCGATGAGCGTGGTCTCTTGATTGCGGCACGTCCACGCAGTTTGATTGTTCCACCCGCGTTGATGTTTACGGCAAATCGTTTGCTAGAAACCACTCAGCGTGTTGGTACTGCCGATAATGATATCAACGCAATTCGCAATATGGGTGCAATCCCAGAAGGCTTCTCTGTCAATCACTACCTGACTGACAGCAATGCGTTCTTCATCATTACCGACATTCCAAACGGCATGAAGCACTTCCAGCGTACTGCTCTGGAAACTTCAATGGATGGAGACTTCGACACTGGCAACGTTCGCTACAAAGCTCGCGAGCGTTACAGCTTCGGTGTATCTGATCCACTCGGCATTTACGGATCGCCCGGCGCATCCTGATGCTAAACGGGGGGCTTCGGCCCCCTTATTTTTTCCTGACAGTTTTTAACTGACATCCCAAGACAGGAGATTGACATGGGACAAACTACCTTTTCCGGTCCTATTAAGGCCGGTACTATCAAAGAAACCACGGGCACCACGCTAGGATCAGATGTCAAGAACACTGGCCAAGTCGTTATGGCTCAAACATTTTCTACTGGTTCTTTAGCGAGCGGCGCTTCTGCGGCTAACGCTACTAATGTTGTTATTCCAGCTAACTCACAGATCATTGACTGCGTAATTGATTGCCCTACTGCAATGGGTAACGCTACCGCAGTCTTAAGTGTTGGTGATACAGTTGGTGGCAATGCTACGTTTATTAACGCTTTTTCAATTACCGTAGCCTCTGGTGCTGGACGCAAATATCCAACTACCCAAGCGGGTGGTGCATTGGCTTGGGCCGACATTGGAACTGCAGACAAGAAAATTACGTGGACAACTACTGGTGCAACAGACGCTGGAGAAATCCGAGTAACGTTTCTTTACCAGCAAAACGCTAACCTTTCTTAAGGAGATAGCTCATGGCTGATGCAGTAGCTACGCAAACCATACAGGAGGATGGCAAGACAGCCATCTTCCGTTTTAGCAACGTGTCTGATGGTACGGGCGAAACGGCAGTCACTAAGATTGATGTTTCAGCTCTTAGTCCTGACCCGATGACAAACAAAGCTTGCACCAGCGTAAGCATCCAATACATCTGGTATGTGACTGTTGGGATGAGCGTTAAAATGTTATTTGACGCCGATACCGATGTTCTTGCGTGGCAGTTAAATTCTGACTGGGGAGACTCAATAGACTTTACTAGCTTCAGCGGCATACCCAATAATGCGGGCACAGGAAAGACTGGTGACATTCTATTCACTACCGTGGGTGCTGGTTCTGGCGATACTTACAATATCGTTATGCAGGTTAAAAAGAGTTATGGCTAAAGCAAAGGCTCCAGCTAAGAAGAAGTCAACAGTCAACAAAGCGGGCAACTATACAAAGCCCACTTTGCGTAAGCGATTGTTTAATCAAATCAAAGCCGGAGGAAAGGGCGGTAAGCCCGGCCAGTGGTCTGCGCGTAAAGCGCAGATGCTCGCTAAAAAATACAAAGAGTCTGGTGGGGGCTATAAAGACTAATGGCGCTCAAGAAGTCGCAAAAGTCCCTGAAAAAATGGACTAAGCAAAAGTGGCGCACAAAGTCAGGCAAGCCATCGACTCAAGGAAAGAAAGCGACAGGTGAGCGTTACTTACCTGAGAAGGCGATTAAGTCGTTAAGCGACAAAGAGTACGCGGCAACAAGCCGTAAGAAAAAAGCGGACACAAAGAAAGGTAAGCAATTCTCTAAACAGCCAAAGAAAGTGGCCAAGAAGACAGCGAGGCACAGATAATGGCTACTGGAAGACCGGCTAAAGGCAAAGCGAAAGTTAAAGTAACAGCCTCCGGCAAGAAGGTCAGCTATGGTCAGGCCGGAAAGGCGAAGGGTGGTGGCGCTAGGGTAAAGCCCGGTACAAGTAAAGGCGACAGCTACTGTGCTAGATCGCTTGGTATTAAGAAGCGCCTACCAAAATCCAAACAGAATGATCCCAATACACCTAACAATCTTTCTCGCAAGCGATGGAAGTGTTCTGGTGCCAAGTCGAAGCGCAAGTAATCATGCCGATCAGCAGAGCGCAGACAGGCAAACAAATTAAGAGCGCGCCAAAGACACGCAGGCGCAAGAAGAAGAAGGTTAAGTAATGGCGACTAGCGGAACGTTTGCATTCAACTTAGATCTTAGTGACGCCGTAGAAGAGGCGTTTGAGCGCGCGGGCCTAGAGCTTCGCAGTGGCTATGACTATCGCACGGCGAGAAGAAGTATTGATCTTCTAATGCTTGAGTGGCAAAACCGTGGCCTTAATCTTTGGACGGTCAAAGAGGGAACGCAGGTTCTTACGCCCGGCACATCACGTTATGCGTTAGACGGAAAAATCTTTGATATTATCGAGGGATACCTGCGTACTGATGCAGGCCAGACTACGAGTCAGTTTGACCAGTCGATGAATCGCATCTCAGTAAGTCAGTATGCTCATCTGTCAAACAAGCTTACACAGTCAAAGCCCTTAGAGTTCTACGTGGAACAAACGCCGGACGGCATTGCTGTGAACTTATGGCCTGTCCCGGATAGCCAAGAGACGTACACATTTGGCTACTACTACATGGAAAGAATCGAAGATGCTGGAAAGCCAGCGTCTAACAATATGGACTTACCTGCTAGGTTCCTTCCTTGTTTTGTTGCAGGGCTTTCTTACAAGTTAGCTATCAAGTATCCGCAGGCATCAGAGCGCGCCCCCTTACTTAAAGCAGACTATGATGAGCAGTGGAGCCTTGCGGCAGACTCTGCACGAGAGAAGGCCTCTCTGTATGTTGCTCCCGGAGGCTATCAGTTTTGAGTTACGCTGAGGGCAAGCACGCATTTGGTTTTTGCGATCTAACAGGATTTAGATATCCAAAGAAAGACCTAGTGCCTTTAGTTGTGAATCAACGCCCTACAGGATTATTGGTTGGAAAAGATGTTCTTGACCCAGATCAGCCTCAGTTGCAACTTGGTCGTGTTCGTACAGATGACCCGCAAGCGTTACGCAATCCGCGTCCTGATAGGGCACAAGCAGAAAGTCGTCAAATGTTTGCGTTTGACCCTGTGGGTGGCGGAGTCACAGAGCTAGGCAGTCGTACAGTAGGATTGGACATTGAGGCTCAAGCGGGCCGTGTAACGGTGGTGACCTAATGGCTTGGACATTAACAACGCTAAAGACAGCGATACAAGATTATTTGCAAACAACTGAAACCACGTTTGTTAGCAACCTTAATACGATCATTACTCAAGCAGAGGATCGAATACTCAAGTCAGTGCAATTACCTGACTTTCGAGTCAACAAGACAGGAACGCTGACTGCAACCAATGAATACTTATCAGTGCCGTCTGACTTTCTGGCTCCGTATTCTTTAGCTGTGGATAACTCTGGGTATGAGTTCTTGTTGTTTAAGGATGTAAACTTTATTCGAGAGGCGTATCCAGACTCTACAGCGACAGGCACTCCTAAGTATTATGCTTTGTTCGATGAGTCTTCTTTTATTCTTGGGCCTACGCCAAACTCTGGATACACGGTAGAATTGCATTACTTCTACAAGCCTGAGTCTATTACAACCGCCGCGAGCGGTACTAGCTGGCTTGGCGATAATGCGGAAAGCACGTTGTTTTATGGCTGTCTGCTTGAGTCGTATACCTTCTTGAAGGGCGACCCTGATTTAATGCAGTTGTATGCAACGCGATATGAGGATGCGCTAGGTAAGTTGAAAGCGCTTGGCGAGGGTTACAGCACGACAGATAGCTATCGGTCGGGCGCAGTGAGGTTACCGAGGGGCTAATGTTTGAAGTAAGTGTTGCACAGGCAGGAATCGTGAACGTAGTAACAACGGAGAACGGCGGACTCAGTATTGATCACTGGGCAGACCGGGCAACAGATACAATTATTTCTGTGGGTGAGAAGAATCATCCAGAGATCGTCCAGCAGGCAAAAGCCTATAAGGACAACATCCGGCATGTAATTAAAAACTATATGCAGGAAGCTATTAACAGTAGCAAAACAGACACCATTGTTGAGCTAGAGCGCAATGGATATGAAGATGTCGCGGCAATTTTGAGGAAAATCTAATGGCGATTACTCAGGCTATATGTACGTCTTTCAAGAAAGAAATCTTGCAAGGCATACACAACTTAACAAACGGCTCTGGCGGTGGAACAACAACCACAACTGGAACTGGTAATACATTCAAGCTGGCGCTTTACACTAGTTCTGCATCTTTGGGGGCGGCTACAGCCGCTTTCACAACAAGCAACGAGGTAAGTGGAACGGGCTATTCGTCAGGTGGCGGCACGCTAACTAACGTTACGCCAACAACGTCAGGGACTACAGCCTTGACCGACTTTGCAGACTTAACATTTTCCACAGCGACCATCACGGCTCGTGGAGCAATGATATATAACTCCTCCACAACTGCCGGATCTGCAAATCGTTCTGTATTGATATTGGATTTTGGTGGAGATAAGACCTCTACTGCGGGCGACTTTACTATTCAGTTCCCCACAGCAGATTCGAGTAACGCGATTATTCGTATTGCTTAAGGAGTAAAACATGGCTGATGTCGTCGTTGCCTTTCAGGGTTGGAGTAGTTCCACCCAAGGGTGGGGCGAAGCAGGCTGGGGCCAAGGTATAGTTGTACCGGGGGCAACCGCTTCTGTAGGCTCCGTATCTATTGTTGCTGAGGCCAACGTCGTCCCAACCGGACAGTCAGCTACAGCAAGTGTTGGCACTGTCGTTGTTGCGGCGGGGGCTAACGTACCAATACTCACCGGCATACAGGCAAGCATATCAGCTGGATCTGTAACTGTTGTTGCGGAAGCGGTCGTATCGCCTACGGGTCAAGCGGCTACAGTCTCTGCTGGTAGCGTAGTCGTTGCCGCCAATGCCGATGTTTCAGTAACAGGTGAGTCTGCAACCGCATCAACAAACAGTGTAACCGTTGTTGCTCAGGCAGATGTTAGCCCTACCGGGCAGGCTCTTACAGCTTCCACAAGCGACGTTAGCGTTACCGGCATTGCTAATGTACCTGTCACTGGAGAAGGCGCTACATTAAGCGTTGGCTCGGTTACAGTAAAAGCAGACACAGATGTTGCTGTGACGGGGCAGGTTGCTACGTCAGCGGTGGGTAGCACCTCTGTTGTTGCAAAAGCGATTGTTAGTCCGACAGGATTGCAGGCGATTGCTCGGATAGGCAGTGTCAGTATTGCCTTTGGTCAAACGGTTGGCGTCAATGGCGAAGAAGCCACAGCCTCCGAGGGCTCCGTGGTTGTCGATGCTGGTTCTGTTGTTGCTGTTACGGGTGAGCAA
>Ga0070745_1001512_pt1 | contig 12870 bp, 19 predicted proteins | sample VirMetDEL_Mar_4_FD_77438 | JGI IMG/M metagenome (GOLD analysis project Ga0070745, IMG submission 77438) | Aqueous microbial communities from the Delaware River and Bay under freshwater to marine salinity gradient to study organic matter... | ecosystem: Environmental > Aquatic > Marine > Coastal ...
GAGAGAATAGTTGAGCAACTTATTGGTAGTAGAAGAAAAGTAGAAACTATTAGAGCAGCGGTGGAAGACCTTATTGCTTACACCCAAGGCTCTGCGCCTCAAAAACTAAACTTGCTCATAGACCAAGTTTTAGCAGATCAAGGACTTGGTGCTGACATTACAAGAACAGTTGCGCTCCCAACCGAAGACCCACTTTTAATGTTGGACATAACCAAAGAATCAGCAAGGCGTTATTTGCAAAACACTCCGGGTGTTAATAGGATCTTTGAGGAAAGTTATTTGACCGACATAGGCAAACACTACGCAAGCAAAGAAGATCTTGTTCGTTCTTTGGAGATCTTAAAGCGCGACCTTGACGACGCAATAAGAAAGGGAGTGCCGAGTGAAGACGAAGTTGCCCCAGTTTCTTTCTACCAAGCGTTAGAAGATCTACCGCTTTATGTCTTTGACTCAAAGGCTTCCATAAGAGAAGATGTTGCTGGGCTGCTCAACGATCGTTCCCTAAATGTAAAGTTTGACTTTATTAATAAGGCTTGGTTAAACAGCAGCGACAACGAAAAGTTTGCAAACGCTATTATTGACGGCTTGGAAAATGTTGAGGACGGTGTTGAAGGTCTAATGAAACTTATTGACGAACTGGAAAAGGTTGTCCCACAACTCCCAGACAGCCCAGCAGTTCAGCGCGTTGTGAATAGACTTGCCGGTTTATTAGGCCAAGGTCGCCATGTTATTGCGAGCATACCCAGACACGCAAAGCAGGGTCTTCTTGGTGGCTTTATTGTTCCCAACCCGATCTACCACACAGTCAATAACCTTTCCGCGCCAGCACTAATGCACGACACCATAGGCGTTGTAGAGGCAATAAACGGAGTTGCTGATGTCGCGCTTGCTTTGCCCCGTGTGCTCGCTTCTTCGGTCGGGGTAAGGACAGATGCGGTTGATGTAGTCAAAGCCCTCTACGGCTACAATAGACGCGGCAACGAAGTTATTGTTGCGGGTAGAGCAGACGGCGTGTCCTACACTATTGACGACTTGGTAGAACTTATTACCAAAAACGGAATCAACCAAACGCAGGTGTCTATTGAGGTTCAGCGTCAGGCAGTAGAAACTCTTGTTAGTTGGACTGGAAAGAACTTCCAAAACACAACTCCGGGTTTTAGAAATAAGGTTAGAGAGTTCATTAGCAACTTTGTAAGTTCCGATAAGCCAAACATCTACAACGAGTTTTCAAGCGCCAACGATCTTTATTACAGAACCGGTGTTCTTCTTCGTGCTTTACGCAGAGGGCAAACAGAAGCAGAGGCAGTTGATCTTGCTCGCACCTCGCTTTATGACTACGGCAAACTTACACAGTTAGAGAAAGACTTTATTACAAAAGGTTTTTGGATCTATTCTTTCTGGCGTCAGTCTATTCGCCAAACGGTTGTTTCAGCCATCAACAACCCACGACGCCTCGCCAACAACTACAAGTTAGGCAAGGGTGGCTATGACCCAGACGCGCAAGACAACGAACTACAACAACCCTTTATGTCGCAATACCAAGACAAAAGAGTCTTTGTTGGAACCTTGACCGACCCAGAGAGCCAGCAGAAATGGAACTATTATTTTGGTGATCTACCTATGCTGGGTGGGCTAGACACCGTTGTTAATAGCGTAGCCAACTTTGGCGCGCTTGGTAAGACGCTTCTTTCTATGGATCTAACAAAGACCGGTGAAGTCATAGGTCAAATGGGAAGAGACTTTATTGAGAAAGCGCCACCGCAGTTTCGCATCCTTGCTGAACTTGCAACAGACAAAGAACTTTCTTTTGGCGAGTTTAGAAAAGAAGGCACCTACATCAACCCAGCCTACTTGCAGTTTGCCGAGGCAACTGGCGCTTGGGAGACGGCTGTTTGGTTGTTTGACCTACAACCTGTCTTCCCACCACGAGAAGGCAAGAGCACCTTTCACGGAAGCGAGTGGCGAATCAACCCAGACAACGACCAAGCAAGAAAGAACTTCTACCAAGCCAGAAACCTTATGCTACTTATTGGCTTGGATAGAAACGCACGAGAAGTCGGCAGCATTTTTACACCTTCTTTTATTGAAGAAGTTGGACGCTTTGAGCCGGGTGAAAAAGAACAGTCTGTCTTGCCTGCCGAAGCAGTCGGCATTCCCCCAGCCTTCTCCGCTTTTGCGGAAGGCATAGGCATCTACAAGGTTGAGGAAGCACCAACCGAACTTACTATTCAGCCTCGCATAGAGCGAGCAATAAAAGAGGAACTTGAATAATGCAACTTACTTTTGGCGCAATAAACCTGAAAGACATTTCTATCCTTTTTGGGATGCTTATGGCTTCCACAGGTTTCTACTTTTCTACTACCTACCGTTTAGCAGACTTGGAAAAAGCAGAGCATCATGTAGAGGTTGAACTTGCGGAGACGCAGGACGAGGTAAGCGAAATGAACTACCGTCTAATAAGGATTGAGGAAAATGTAGCCTCTATGAAACAGATGCTTTACAGAATAGAAAACAGCCTTATTAGCGAATAGACAAAACTTTTATTTATTAGGAGACTTTCATAATGGCACAGACCACATCCCAGAAACTTTTGAGAAGCGTTTCGTTTGATGTTTCGGCATCAACGAGCGTGCAGAGTTCTTTCCAAACAGCCAAGAAGGGTTCAGTTGCGATCCCTCTTTATGGTTCAAAGGCGACCACAAAGATCGTCCCGCTTTATGCGGTCGCTCGTGTGTCCTCTATTAACCTCGCAACAAAACTGACTATGGCTATTAGCACCGACGCAGCCGGCGATGTTCTTCTCTACCCAGACACAGAGGACACGCTTGCTCTCGGCAAGACTACAAACACAAAGGGTCTTGCTTCTTATGCTTTTGATCTTCCGTTTATTGACACAAGCGGAAGCGAAGTAACCTTTTATGTTTTTTGGAAAACGGACAACGGAACTCTAACTGTTGATTCGTTTGAACTATTCTATTCACAGGAGCAGGACTAATGCCGGCAACAAAGATCAGTTGCGGCAGAGTCATAAGTGATGCTGTGGCATCTGGCCCAGCCACGGACGGCTCGGCTGACACCTCCGCTTGGTCTCTTCTAACAACAAGCGACATCCTTTCTACTTCCGATCCTTATGCTTTGGAAACAAGCAAAACTATGTCCGGCGCAGAGTTTCAGTTTAGAGGTAGTGCGAGAGTAGGCACGAACTTGGACAACCCAGATGACGGTTGTGTTTATCGTTTTGCTCTTAAAAACCCAGCAACGGGAGCGGTGGTGAGCGCTGGCGACGGTGATGTTGTTGGTGTTCAGTTTTATTTTCAGTTTGGGACAAACATCCCCAACGCTCAAAACGAACTGTTTTATGCCGGAACTTGGGACGGCACCACACAGGGGATCTTCTCTGGTTTCAAATACAACACCCAAAATCGTTTGGCCTACGGCACCTACACTTTCACTTCACAGACAGGCTTTACGCACTCTGCCGGCTACGCCTACCAAACACACATGCTATTAGCAGATGACGCCTCCGACACCTCTGCTGTTGCTGGCTTCCCAGACATTTATGTTTTTGATGATCCCACCACGCCTGCTCGCATAAATGGTGCCGTGTCTGGTTCGCAAACAACTACTATTGCAGCAGACGCAAACCTCGCTTTGTCCTTTGCTGGTGATGTTGATGTAACCATTTATTATCGTTTGGTTTTCCCACCAAGCAACCCGTTCTAAAAAGGAAATAACTAATGGCTGACGAAAACAAAGAAGAAATGGTTTCTATTCCAAGATCTTTATTTACCGCGCTTATGGAGGCTCTTGTTGGGCCTGAAACTATTGACGCGCAAATGGAAGAAAGTGCCGAAGCACAGAAGGCTTATGACGCCCTAATGGGTGAAAGAGCCGCAGCCCGAGAGGCTGACCTTGACGAAAGGTCTGGCGCAGCGGCTTTGGAATACGGTGATGTGGAAACTACTATTGATGACCTGCTTGGCGCGGAGCAATACCGCGAGTTGTTAGAGCAGGAGGAAAAATGAGAAATGCTATTGACAAAGGACTTTCTAAAATCGTCTCTCGCAAGTTGCTCGTTTGGATTACTGCTACTGCTTTGGCAGCAGCCGGCTTCCTTACCAGCGGAGACTGGGTTATTCTCTCGGCCATTTACATCGGCTCCCAAGGCGTTATTGACTCCATCGTCAAACTCAAAGGAGGAAAGTGATGTCGCTTTACAGAAACATAAACAAGCGGAAGAAAGCAGGGACAAGCAGATCCAAGTCCCGTTCTACCATAGACCCCAAGACCTACGAGAAGATGAAAAAGAAGAAAGGTGGTTTCGCACCTAAACGGAAAAAGAAATAATGCCTATTCGCAAAACAAAGAAAGGCTACAAAATAGACAACACCAAAGGTTATTCAAAGACAAAGAAGGAGGCAACCAAAAGGCTTCGCGCCATTAAGGCTTCCCAGTCAAAGAAGAAAGGAGGAGGCTATGGCAAAGCCAAGAAAAGGTAAAGCAAAGGTCAAGGTTGTAAAGAACCCAAAGACCGGCAGAACTAAAAAGGTTTCCTACGGACAGGCTGGCAAAGCAAAAGGCGGTGGCCCTCGTGTAAAGCCGGGAACACCAAAGGGCGATTCTTATTGCGCTCGTTCTTATGGAATAAAGAAGCGCTTGTCAAAGAAGAAACAAAACGATCCCAACACACCCAACAACCTTTCCCGTAAGCGTTGGAAGTGTAAAGGAAAAAAGTCTATGAAGTGAAGTCTTTACAAACTTTCTATGACTATTTATTCCATAGTAGTTAAACTACTCATAGGAGGTTTTGTTATGAAGAAAAGGACTTATGGTTCAAAGACTATGCGACAGAATAGAGCGACACACACAGACAGACTGAACGCTTGCCAGTCATGGCACGAGGTAGATGCCCTACCTTTTTATGACGACTGGATCAAAACAGTTCCAATAAACTTGGACTGGATCCAAACCCAGCCTTACCTTTCGCAAGTAGAACCAGACAGCAGACTACGCTATGAAGAACTTTGTGAAGAAATAGACGAGTGCCTAAACGAGCGTGAAAGGTCTGTGTTTTATTCAATAGCAGAAGAATCTAAATCGCTTCGTGTGCTCGCAAAAGAAATGGGTTGCTCTCACCAGACAATCCAAAACATTTACAAAAGAGCAAAGAGCAAACTACAAACAAGGTTGGAAGACTGGCTTGCCTAAAAAGACAGACAACACAGGAACAGAAAGACAAAGGCGCTACAAGCAGCGCCACTTTGTAAGAGAGACCCTCCGTCTAAAAACCTACCGTTTATTTATGGGACTTCACAAAAGGGTTACACCCTACGATCTATTTGAGAGAATAGAGGAAGACTTGACAAACCTTTTTATTAGTGAAGGTTCTACGACTGAACTTGACGACGAGTCTGCCTCGCAAGAATAACAGGCTTTTAGTCGGGTCAATAACGGAAGGGTCAAATGAAATCAACACAAGCAAAACGCGCCGTCTCTTCTATGAAGAAGGGAGACATAACCAAGACGCTTGAAAACATTATTTCCGCCCTCATAGAGAAGTTTGATGAGGAAGACTGGAAGAGCGCGAAGGTGCAAGATCTTATTTCTTTGCTTGTTCTTTACCGAGGAACACAGTTGGAAGACGCCAACGGTTCCTCTGCCCTTGACACTTGGCTTGTTTCAGTTTCTAAAAAAACTAATAAATGAATCCAGCCATAGACAAGGTGCTCTCCGATCCGGTGGAGTTTGTCTCTCGTCTTCGCATAAAAGACAAGAAGGGCAAATACAAGACTTTTGGTAATGTTCTAACGGACGAGCAGATCCAAATAATCAAAGCAATCACCGACCCAGAAATAGACCGCATCGCTATTGTGAAAGCACGACAACTCGGCATTACGACCGCGTGTCGTGCTGCTTTATTTTGGGAAACCTACACGAGCAACCGTTCCATAAACTCGGCACTCTGCTCTAACAAACTTGGTTCCGCAACAGAACTTCTAAAAATAGACAAGCGTTTCCTAAATAACCTACCAAAGCCTCTTCGTAGAACTTGTAGCGAGCGTGTTGATCGGATGGTCTTTCCCAGCACGGACAGCACTATTCTTGCTGTGTCTGCACAAGGCGACGGACATAACCGAGGCTTCACCTTCAACCACGCACACGCCAGCGAGTTTGCTTTCTACGACCACCCAGAAGAGTTCTTGGCTTCGCTTATTGCTTCTACCAACGACGGCAAGATCATTTTGGAAAGCACAGCCAACCACTACGGAGACGCACTACACAACATCGCAAGAACGAATCATTATGACGAAAGGTGGAAAGTTATTTTTCTTCCTTGGACTTCTTTCCCACAATACTCGCTGAAACTACCAAAGGGCGGAATAGAGTGGGACGCAGGCGAACTAAAACTAATGGAAGACTTTTCGCTCACACCCGAGCAAGTCTATTGGCGTCGTAGAAAGATCGGTGAAATAAAAGACGAGCGTTTATTCCGCCGTGAGTTCCCTCTTACTATTGAAGAGGCTTATTCGTTAAGCGAAGAGAACTACTTTGCCGAAGAACATTTCCAACATTTAGACATAGTAGAAATAGGCAATAGTCCTATTCAGGTCATAACCGAAAGAGAAACCAGCGACATTTATGTTTGCGGAGTTGATCTTGCTGCTGGTGTAGGTGGCGACTATTCGGTTGCTACTGTTGTTTCTAAACTTACAAGTGCCCCAGTTGCCGTGCTGTCGTCTAATAAAATGTCTATCCACGACTTCACAATAGCAACTATGAACCTTGCCAAAAGGTTTAATGCACAAATAGTTTTTGAGAATAACCACGGTGGCGGCCAGTTCCAAGAGATCCTAAACAATAACTCTTGGCGCAACTACAAATCATTTACGACCACAGCAAAGTCAAAGATGATGCTCTACGACTGTTTGCGAACCTACTTGGAAGAAAACCTTATTGCTTATTTAGACCAACCTACTTATGCCGAAATGAGAAACCTTGTGAAAGATCCAAAAGGTCTTGCTCCAAAGCACCCACCGGGTTCCCACGACGACCGTGTTATTTCTTATGCTCTTGCCCTCTACCACCTACAAGGCGTTTCTACACCTCGCACAGACTACGACAAGTGGATGGAACAAGTCAAGCGAGAGCAAAGATCTACAAAACAAATAAACCCACTTATGAGAAACCACCCTCTAAAAAGGAGACGCTAAATGGGACTGAATCAAAAAGAACTTTATTACCTAACCTCCCAGCATAGAGAATACTGGGACAGACAAAGAGAAAGGATGTCCGCCTACACGAGCGCCTACAAGTGCTCTATGTTTGGTAGTGAAAGAGACAACGCTTTTAATAGAAATAGTTTTGTTTCCGTAGAGACAGCGGACGCCTATGCCTACATAGAGGGCTTTATTGCTTCGCTTTATTCCAAGGCACCAGCCCTGACCGTAGGTGCTGACGCGCAGAATAGAGGCGACCCAGAAGTCGTTGAGGCTGTGATCAACCGTTTTCTCTACGACAAGATTGACATCGTAGAGCAGGGACTACGCTACGCACTTCTTTACCCTTATTCATTTTTTAAGATGGGCGTGCTTGACCGAGAAAAGGTTATTGATTCGGTTGCTATTCGCGCCGTTCATCCTTGGGATGTTGTCGTTGATTTTGAGGCAGAAGACTTTGCTGCTTCCCGTTTCATAGGACACCGCTACTTCCTACCCTTCAACGAAGCAAAAGAAAAGTTCCCAAGTGTGAAGTTCAACCCTGTCGCAAAGGAGGAATACTTACGCTATGTTGAGTCTGCCAAGGGTTCTGTCGGCTACGAAAACGCCGACTATGATGCTACTGTTGCTGGTTTTGATGGAAGTAAGTTGTTGTCTTATGTTGAGATCTACGAATACTATGACCTTATGGAAGACGAACTTATCTTCTATTCCCCGTCAGCAGAGCGTCAAAACAAGATCATAGACACAGTAAGTCCTATTCCTTTCCGCAAGCAGGACGGTTCGCCTTGTCCTCCCCTTGCCCCCCTCTACCTTTCCTATTCCCCAGAGGCACCGCTCAAAGGCTTTTCCTCTATGGCAAGGATCTACGACCAACTCTACGAAATCAATAACCTACGAACCGTTTGGGCTAATGGACTTCGCAGAGACGCACGCATTTATGTCGCACAGAAGGGAGCGCTTGACGAAGAAGGCAAGGCTATTCTTGCCCAGAACATAGACCAGTCGGTTGTTGAGTTGGATGTGCCGCCAGACAGCGATGCTCGTAATGTTATTGTGCCGCTCGCCACAGCCACCTATTCGCCTGACTATTCTATCTACAAGGCTGAAATCCGTGCTGACCTTGACCGTGGTTCAGTTATGGCTCCTTTCACCAGAGGCGTAGCGACACAGGCAAGCGCCACAGAGATCGCTGCTCTAACTTCTTATGCGAATAGTGAAATAGGAAGGCTTGCTCGCTTCTTCCATAGGGCTATGGAGATGTCTGGCGAGATCTACCAGTCTCTTATTTTTCACCTGCTTATGACTGGCGAGGACGCAGACGAAACAAGAGAGGTTGTGCTTATTGACTACAAGCCGCGTGTTATTTCACCAGAGGCTTTCTCCGGTAAGTTCCGTTATTCTTTTGCTGATCAGGCTTCGTCGCCTATCACAACAGCGATGAAGAAGGCAACCATTATGCAACTTATTCCTACACTTGGGGAACTGGGAGCACCACCAGAGGAACTACTTTCTTACATTATTAGCACTTTTGATTTGCCCGAATCTTTTATGAAGACGCAGGCAGCCGCAGCACCCGAAGGCGTAGCGCCCGGTCTAAATGAAGACGAAGGCCCAGCCCAAATGGGTGAGGCAGGACTGCCTGTCGGTGGTGGTAGAGCCGCTGCTGCTATTAGAGCAGAAGGACAGGAGCAGATCGCAACGCAGATGGAGGAAGCCTAATGCCGCTTTATGAGTTCGTTGGTGTAGAAACAGGCCGCTCGTTTGAGATGATCTGCTCCTACAAAGACCGACCAGAAAAAATGTTTGACCCAGACACAGGTGAGGAGTTTAGATTAAAACTTACTGCTCCAAACTTTTCCAAGTCAAACCTAAACTCTTGGGCTGACGGTCTTTCACATAAAACCTATTATGATCCAAAGTTGGGTCAAACTATTTTTGGTGAGGCTCATAAAGAACAAGTCCTAAAAGCAAGAGGTCTTGTTAGAGAATCAGATCTTCCAAAAGGTTTTATTGAGGCGAAAATGGAAAACACTATTCGCGCACAGGAAGAGGCAGACAAGCAGAGTGATCAGTTTGTAGAGAGACTAAAACATTATGGCTTGGACAAGCAAGGTGAAGACACCGGTGCTCGCATCAAAGCCACCGAAGCCTTTTGGAGCGAGCAAGTCCCATTAGGCGACTTATGTAATAACCCAACCAAATACGGCGTTCAGCCGAAGGAGAACTAAAATGGCAGACATGTTAGAAAGCACACCCGAGGGTCGTGCTATGGGAGCAGCCAAGCAGGCTATTCCCCTTATTGAAGAAGGACAGGCATTTATGGACGAGAGCCTTGGAGCAGTCGCGCCAACTGGCACCTATTCCGCTCCTCGTCTTGCGTCCGTAGCAAAACTAATCAATAAGTTTGCTGGGATCGTAGAGGCACCTGTTTCAGTCCCAACCGAGTTTGAGGCTGTGAAGAACGCGCCTATGCCTATGGATCTTGTAAAGGGTCTTATGGGAATCAAGTCAGCAGTAGAGGCTTTTGCTGCCGCTATGCCCGAAGAGGTTGGCGACTTGGAGATCCCAGAGATCAGCGAGTTGGTAAGTGATTCCGATGTTGCACTCGCCGTAGCGCAGATCGGCAAGGTTATTGACTCAAAAGAGTTTCAGCGTTTTCTACGAACCGAAGAGCCAACTGTGGCTGTCGGCGTAGAAGTAGAGGTAGAGCCAACACCCGAGGCCGAGGAAGAACCAGAGGCAGCGGAGGATGTTGATGAAGAACTTGCGATTATGGAATCGCTTTAATAGGAGAATAAACCATGAACGACACGAAGCACTCTAACGCGCCCGTAGAGGCGTCCAAAGAACAAGCCGAGGTCAAGGCACCAGAGAATAAGTCAAACGCCCCACAGGGGCAAGAGAGCGTCGCACAGCAGGCGTTCTCCCTTGACGCTCTGCTTGACCGTCATCTTCCCGGCGAAGAGTTCAAGCACGACAAGCATAAGGGGATAGACTACAATAAGGTTTTAGAGGAACTTCCCAGCGATGCGAAGAAGTTGATCCAAAACCTACGAGAAGACTACCGTAAGAAGACAACGGATTTGAGCCGCAAGAAGAAGGACTTGGAAGCCCGAGAGCAGAGCCTACTATCCAGCCACACCGAAAACCAACTTCGTAAGGCTATGGAACTGCCCGAGGACTTGGATCTTTATGACCCAGAAGGGTTGAAGACCTTTATCCAAGCCAAGGCTGCCGAGGAACTAAATAAACTTTTAGAGCCAGCCAGAAAGGATCTCACACAGTCAAAGAGGATTGAAGAGGTCAAGCGCTTTGAAATGGAGCACCCAGACATAAAGGACTATGCCGAGGAAATCAAAACCATTATTAAGGATCGTGGTTTAAAGATTGAAGAGGCTTACTACCTTGTGAAAGGTCGCCAGACAAAGGGCTTGCTGGAAAAGAAGGAAGAAGAACTACGAGCCTACAAGCAGGCAGCCAGAGACAACGGCTACAAGGTTTCAGTTGGAAAGCCAACTTCACAGAGCAAGCCAAAGTTTAGAAGCGCGTGGGATGTTTATCGCCACCTCAAAGAGCGCAACTAACTTTACAAAGGTTTTGTTATGTGATGGGGCAGCCCATCTCGTTGTTACTTTTCACTCATAGACATAATCTCCAAAACCAAAACCCCCCTTGCGCAAACAAGGGGGGTTTTTTTATGAGGCAATAAGGCTCAATCTATTATGTGAAGAATCTTTTTTGCTGCTTTGTAGGCGGCGTGTGCTTCTTCTTGGGTCTCAAAGTGCCCGAGGTAGGTTGTCTCACCGCGCTTTGTTATGCGGGCCATCCAAGAGTTTCTGCTCTTTATGTAGGTTGTTCCTGTTGCCTTTGAGTTCCAAGCGTTCTCTTCTCGCGTTACCCAGCGTAGGTTCTCAACGCGGTTGTCCTTCTTGTCATGGTTGATGTGATCTAACATTTTCTTATTCTTTGTGTTTGGAATAAAGGTCTTCGCAATAAGGCGATGAACATAGCAAACTTTCTGCTTACCGTCAGCAAACAAGGTTACTATTGAATAACCTTCTGTGTGGTGGCAAGGTTTTAGCATTTTTGTTTTGCCAGTTCCTCGGTAGTTGTAGGAATAAATGTTTCCTTTTCTGTCTGCCCCGTAGTTTGGGAAACCGGGGATGTCTCTTATTTCACTCATTTTCATAACTCCTATTCTAATAGTTTAAAGACATCGCTGTCTGTTAGTGGTGTTGTTGTGCTGGTTGGTTCAGTTGGAGGCGTGGAAAGATCAACCTCGTTCCCGTCCTCATCAACCCAAACAACCTCTTCTTCTTCATAGAAAATGTTTCCATCTTCGTCATCGTCGTTTCCGTTGTAGGTTCCACACCAAGAGTTCAGCGGCTCAAAGAAAGCGTGGCTGACTTTGTAGCCCTGCTTTATGAGGAACTGACTTGTAGTGAGTGGAGGACTATTGCGAGACTCAAAATAAAACTCAATAAAATCTTTGTCGTTTATGCGAATCTCAAAGTCCTTGCCTTCATAATCAAAAATGCTTGGCTTTTCCAAGCCGTTAGGAATCTTAATCCTAACTGTGTTTTTCACCCAGTTTGCCATTTTAGTTCTCCTTTATTTGCGTGTTAAAACGCTTGACTAACTTTCTGTAACGGTAGTTTAAAGACTGCTCTGTCTCTACACCACAAATAGCAAGGGCAACTTCCTTTGGTAGTAGTCTTGCTTTCCAAAGCACAAGTGCTTTGTCGGTGTCTGTTTGGATCCACTCATTATGCTTCTCCCAAAGTTCCCTGACTTTGCGGGAGATCTCAACATAAGTGGTTTCATTTGTCTTTTCGTGGTTCATGGCTATTGTCTCCTTTTGGTTTTCTCTCTTTGCAATAAGCCTGTCTTCTGGTGTCGGTGCCTCTTCCGGTTCTACTGGGAAAACCGCAGGGGCTTCTCTTCTCAATCTAAAATAACGCTGTTTGTTTTTGATCCAGTTGTCAAAACTCTTTAATAAATACTGCTTTACTGCTTTGTCGTTGTTTATTGGAAATAACTTATTCTCATCAACGCACTCAACAAAGAACTGGGAAGACACTTCTCTAATGGTGTCAGCCTCTCTCTGGTTGTCTGGGGCGAAGACAATCTGTTTGTAAGTCCATAGTAGGGTGCTACGACTGGACTTGCGTAGAGCCAAATAGTAGTCTGCTATGCCCCTCCCTGACTTGTTCTTAAAAATAAAGTCTCTGTGATTCATGGTTCTTGGTTCCTTGCAGGTTTCTTTCCTTGCCTGCTCTATTAGTAAGTAGTCTCAACAAAACTCAACGGCAATAAAAAGTCTAATTTTCTTTCGTTATGTTATTATTCTACCCATTTGTTTTCTAAAAGTCAAGCAAAAGTTATTACAAAAACCCCCCACCATTTCTGGTGGGGGGCTGGTTATTAGCAACCTACTTTGCGAAACTCTCTCGTTTCAGGGATCTGCGTTCTTGTTGGGTGGATCCAAAAAGCAATCTTTTGACCCGGAGTTAGTGTTCTGCTGGGGACTTTCCAGTTGAAATTGGCGGGGCTTGGGGCTAAAACCTTTACCTCAACAATAGCCCACTCCCATTTCCAACCGTCTTTCCAGTTCATCACTTCCCTCCACGCTCCGTCTTTCATAGTAACC
>Ga0070745_1001516_pt1 | contig 12858 bp, 17 predicted proteins | sample VirMetDEL_Mar_4_FD_77438 | JGI IMG/M metagenome (GOLD analysis project Ga0070745, IMG submission 77438) | Aqueous microbial communities from the Delaware River and Bay under freshwater to marine salinity gradient to study organic matter... | ecosystem: Environmental > Aquatic > Marine > Coastal ...
GCCGTCGTCTTCCCAACCAGCAAGGTAACCAAGAACCTCAGCATCGAAGTGGTCACGCAATTTATACGCGGCACGATCCGTTGCAAGATCCATGAAGTTAACGTGCGAGTGGGCAGTCTCGATGTCATCCATTGCAAACTGGAAATAGTTTGCTTGATCGACGATCAGCGAGAAGTCAGCGTCTGCAATATCTTGAGTCGCAAGTGAAGTACCACGAGCGTAAGAATTGACAGTGATTTCTGGCTCTTTGATAATACGAACAGAGTCACCAAAGTTCGCGATCTCACCAAAGTAGTCAGTGTTAGTTACGTCTTCAACGACGGAACTTTTGCGGAAGGTTTTTTGTACCTTCTGCGAGTAGATTACTGGGCTAAAGTTACCATTAGGTAGGTTGGTATAGCCCGATGCACTTGAAAAAGCCATAATATTCTCCTTGTTGAGTAGGCTAAACAGTCCGATCTAAGTCGGATTTCGGGTTTAGTTGGTACTGAACAGAAAGCATATCTATAGCTAAGGGCTAAAACCCATTGGGTAACTTTGCATACAGTCTTGTACGAAACTGTTAGCTAAGGGCCAAGTGTTTCAGGTTATCTTAGTGATATTCTTCTGAAAGTTAATAATAAGAGGTAGGCGCATACCTGCGCGGCTCTTGGCACTTAATAGGTCTTAACTAATGTCAAAACCTATTATTAGCTGAGGTTAGTATACCACGAGTATTGTACCTTTACAAGTGATATTAACGAGCACCCCCAGATAAGTCGTAATCAAACGTATTGTTTCGCATAGATTCGAGAATAGCGGCCTCGTTAGCCTCGTATTCCCTAGCCGACATCTTTTGGACTTGGCTCTCTGTGAAACGCTTACGCCCAGAAACTGGAGCTTGAGCACTACTTGTACGTCCTACAGCATTAGCCGCGTCTTGCGGTGTAGCTTTTTTACGACGTTTAATGCCCCGGTCAGCCTTGTACAAATCAATTGCACGAGAAGCCGCTCTAGCATCCGTATTATTCTTATAAAGAGCATCCTGAACATACTGAGGCTGTTCCATGACCCAATCGTGAAAATCTTTGTCTGCACGAATTTTATCGAAGTCAGGGTGAGCATCCCGTAGTTCTTTTTCAGCTTTCTCTCGGTTAATTTTAACCTCAAGTTGCTTCACTTTATTGAGCTCTTGTTCACCGATTGCCAATGCTTCCTGCACACGCTTTTGAGCAATGGTATCGATAATTTTTGCAACATCAGGATATTTCTGTGACCAAGCCGCTACTTCCTCTTCGGTTTTCGGGAACTTGATCTGTTGCCTAGTTGCTTGAGCTAGTTGCTCTTGCATCTTCTGTAGCTGTGCGTCCTTCTGTTGCATAGACGTTTGCATATGCCTACGAAGATCGCCGTAGCGTTTTTTGAACGTACCCTCTTCTGAGTTATCGTCCATATTTGTTTCCTGTTCGGACACGTTTTGTTCCAGTACAGGTTCGTCTTTTGTATACACGTCCTCTCGGTACGCGCCTTGGTATTTAGCCATATTTACTCCTTGGGGGCCTCAAAGTAGCTCTCGAAATTGAGAGGGTCTGCGGGTAGCCCGTTCCCACGCAAATTTTGTATTTACTTCATTCGCATAACAGCAAAACGTACTGTTGGTTTGTAAGCAAACTGACCTTCTTTAGTTGGGTATAAGTCTTCCTCTTCCTCTGACACAACGCCATCAGGTTCCATAAATTCTTCTACGACTTCCGTTACGGTTTCTTCCACTCGGTTGCCTTCGGGTGTTTCATATTCCTCTTGAAGCTCCCCTTCCCCTTCTTCGGCAACACTTTCCTCTGCCGAAACATCGGCGTCCTCAAGTTCCTCGCTATCGGATTCCTCGTATTCAATTTCGTCCGCATAGTGATAACCATAACCTTCACAGTGCTCGCACTCACCGCCGTCAACCTCACCTGTTCCATCACAAGTTGGGCATTCAACAGTTTCGTATTCTTCTTCTTCGTCTTCGAGCGTCTTAATTTGTCCTTCGGCTTGCATCATCATCAAGCCCATCTTCGCTTCTGCACGAAGATCCATAAATGTTTTCAAACCGTGGTAACGAACAACATCGGCCGGAACCACATATTCACCTTCAGAAAGAACCGCAGGAATATCATCGCGAACATTGATCTCACTAGAACCCGGGGGCACTGGGTTACCTGAGATAGGATCAATTCCGACCATTGGCTCATCTGGTGACATCATACCATCACAACCACAATCACCATTGCCGCCACAGCCACATGGCATACCACCGTGGTACATACCTTGTGCTTCCATCTCCATTCCGAGATCTTCTGTGCGACGTTCTGCGGCCGCTACTGCGCTTTCGACATCTTCATAAGTGGAAAGCTCCTCACCAGTTACTGGATCTACTGGGCCATTTTCAGCAACAAATGCTTCTAGTTGCTCTTGGCTCATTTGGTTACCTTCGGCGTCTACCGACGGCATATTGATCCACCCATGTTCTGTTTCAAAGGTGATAGTTTTTTCCGAATAGTTTTCACCATTCTCGTCTACGAAGACTTCACGTCCCACGCTAGTTTCTGCCATTATTTTGCCCCTTCTATTGCTTGTTCACGCAATGTCTGGAAGCGTCTTAGCTCTGCGATTGCGCCCTGTATTTCAAGGATTTTATTGTGTTCTTTTGTATTTTCTAAATAGCCGCGAAGTGTTTCAATACGCGCTTCTACGAACACCTGTAATAGAGGGTATTGTTCCGTATTATTAACGAACGGTAATATTTCTTTCGCTACTTTCTTTTCCATAATTATACCATCGGCGGTTGTTGAGGTGCGCCTTGTGGAGCCTGTTGTGGCTGTTGACCACCATTATCTCCGCCGCCACCGCCAGCGAAACCCGGTGCTCCCGGTTCAGGAGCCATACCCGGTGCTATGTTTCCGCCACCATTACCTGTAGGGTCTTGTACTCCCGGGGGCATAGGGCCCTCTGGGCCACCCTGTTGTGGTTGTGGCATCATCGCCGCAATTTCAGCCATCATCTGTGCTTGAATTGCCGCTTCGCGTGGGTCATTCAAAATCTTGTCTTCATCCAGATCCATAGACGCCGCCATCTCACGCAAGATGTAATCGTATTTAACGAACGGTGCCATTGCTGGGTTAGCGGTCAATTGCATAAACTGAAGCAGACGCTGAGATCTTACCTCATTACGCATCAAGCTTTCTGTACCGCGTGGAATAATTTCTAGGTTACCTTTGGCTACATCCTTGTCGAAGTTGAATTGCATATTGAAAGCAAACAACGCCTGACCAAGAGGGGCCAACATATAATCGTCCATGTTACGAACAACGGCCTTAATGTTCTGTGCGGCCGCACCCATCAACATTGACATACCAGATGCTGTCCTGCCGACAGACATAACGCCAGACATACCGTGTGAGTATGATGGCATACCAGTAGCTTCGTCACTTAGCTGACGTGCTTTATCGAACATCATCAGACATTCGTTAGTCACGTTCGGGAACTTAGTTCCGAAGATAGCTTGACCCGGTGCCCCTGCTTGACGCCTAAATATCTTTCCGGGGTAAACAGAAAGGTCTTGTCCGGGGACGAGATTAGTCTCGTCTATTTCAATCAACAGGTTAGATGATAGAGCCGCGTTATCGACGGCCATACGCATAAACCCGTTCATAATTTCCTGCGTGTCTTCCATATTTTCAGCAAGACCTACTCCGAAGAAAGAGTATGGATTTACTTCGTACGGAACCGCATGGAATGGGATACGACTTGGCGTAAATGGGTTGATTACTAAACGTAAGATTTGTCCGTTACAAATCCAAATATTTACTTGGACTTGATCACGATCAAAGTATTTTTCAGGGATGTCCATATCTGCCTTTTCGGCAGTTTCTAGATCAATCATCCCCCAATATTCCAGAACTTCAAAACGATTGATGTCTGGGTTCTGATCATTATCTTCTAGGGCGTTTTCCCAGTGCTCTGGGCGGTAGTTAACACCATATTCAATAGCTAGTTCAATTGACTCATCACGAAAATGCGGCCTATTTTTTAGGGCGCGAAGCTGAGTACGGCTCATACGATGGCGTTGGATTACATACTCAGCCTCACTAATATTCCGGGCATCTGGATCAGGGTAGAAATCCCAGATCGAAACAGACTCGACTTTCGGAATAGTTTTGAAGAGAGGATCATATTCGCCTTCTTCATTCCAACGCGGATACTCTTTATCGTATGCAAACGGGCCTTTGAGAATGCCTGTTCCAAACAAGGCCATCTCGAACGCTACATTACGCAAGTGTTTACTTGCATCGCTTTCTTCAAGCTGATCGTGAATAAGTTTTTCCATACCACGAGCAACCATCTTAGCGGGCTCGTAGGTAAATGATGTAGGAGTAACGCCGGGGCCCGGACGCAAATCGTCTTCAATACGAGATAGATCTTCTTTAAGTGGGCCGAGGCGATCCATGATATCAGGACGAGCAATCGTCGCTGAAACCTTTGAGCCATCTACTTCTGAAATTTTTTCTTCGTTAACTTCTTTAGGATCGAAATGAACTGAATCCTGAATGTTCATTGTGACCGTAGGTGGTTCAATACCAATTGGGAATTTAGAACCTGCAAATAAAACGTCTACGATCTGCGCGTATGCCGCGAGAACCTTCGTCTTAGTAATCTTGATGAACGCCTGTGATTTTTCTTTGTCGGTAAACTGCGTATCTGGCCCGTACAATCCTCGGTAGTTTCGGTATGCTTTAAGCCAACGCTCTTCATCTTGATCACGCCATGTGTTTGATTTTGAGTAGCGACTTTCTACCCAACCTACAACACCATCCATCTCAAGGTTTTCTTGAGCTACATCATCCCCTTCTTCTAACGAAGCGGTGTTGCTGTCAGGAAGGTAGTCTTCTGGTTTATCTACTATTGCCATATTTTAATATCCAAGCCTCATACTAGCGGGTTTCCAGCTAGGTTCCTTGTTCATTGTGCCCCAATCATCGAAAGGTGATTTTGCTTTCGGGCGAGACATAACGCCATAACGTATGCTGTCATAAGCGTGGTCACTGCGATATCTAACATCAATATCATCGCCCCCTTTCGGGTCATTCGGTATGACAGGTAAGTCCGCAATTATCTGTCGGCAGTTATCAAAAAACACTATGCCGGGCATTTTGCGTTCCTCATCATACTTGAGGAGCTCATGGAGCCTGTTGCGTCCTGCAACTCTAGCTCCCGCACTTCGATCACTGGGACGCCATCTGCATCCTTCAGAAATCATCTCTTCGGCTATACTCGGGCCTATTTGTCCGCGCTGATGCCAACAACTAGAATCTAGTATACCATATTGGATCTGATCGCCGCGCTCTAACTGAAGGATAGCCTTTGCTAGATCTCGCCCTGTATGTTTGCTTACATAAAGCTCCCGGTACACAATAAGTGTCTCAAAAGCAGGATCTATCGCAAACCAGTGCACCGCTGAATACGACGAATATCCATAGTCACAAGATCTAAACTTCCGCCAGTCTGATGGGATCTCAAAAGGCTCCACCACATGGTGATGCGTTCGGAATTCTGGGAATGCCGCGCCATCTGCGATGGCCCAGTCACCTTCCAAGAGTTGCCGTCTTTGCATCTCAGGAAGCGATAGCAGGTTAGCCTCATAATTACCTTCACTGTATAGATACGGATTATCTTTAAGCGTTGCAGGTATGAACCTACGGTTAAATAAAGGCTTCCCATGTTTCTCGTGTCCTTCGGGATATGATAACACATCCCCGGTATCTATGTCTGTAGCCGCGAAACTTTTATTCGCTGGCGACGGATCAATAAACATCCGTTTAACCCATGAGTGGCCGGGGCCACCGGGGTTGCTTGTTGCCCTCATAAAGATAGGCAACTCAGGATCTGTAGTACGCAAACGTGAACGCATATAGTTCCATGCGAACGGTGTTGCGTGTTGCGTTAACTCATCAAATGCGATGTAGCTAAACGCTTGACCCTGATAACGTAGAACGTCTTCTTCACGTTCTAGATAAGTCATCCAAAGCTTGGCACCTGAAGGGAAGACCCATTGGCTCTTCTTCTCCTGCCATTTCGCTCCCGGGTACGCTTTCGGATAAAGCTCCTGTGATTTCCAGATGAGCTCTCGGAGTTCATCGTTGGTTCGTCGCAGGATAAGTCCGTTGAAGTTCTTATTGGCGAAGTACCTGAGAGGGTCTGCGAGCAAGCCGTATGATTTACCGCCGCCCGCCGCTCCGCCGTATAGTACTTCTCTTTCCGATGCCGAAAGAAATTCAGTCTGCGGGCCCGGGTTAGGCTCGAATACGACTTCCCGATCTTTTGGTTTAGCATCGAAATCTAACCCGTCGCTAACCCCCCTGTTTTCAAATGTGTGTGTTGGGGTGCTGTCACTGGATAGATTTTCATCGGTACCCTTTAATTGTTCTAATTTTTTCTTTGTAGCCGTTAAGCTACGTTTCGCCGCCGCCTGTTTTTTCTTTAGGCTTGCGAGTTCTCTGTCTTCTCTAGTTTTAGGCGCAGTTTTTCGTTTACGCGCATTAAGCTGTTTGCTCCGCTGGCTAGTATCGCCGCGAGCGCGTTTCCAAATATTAGCAATGCCTTGATGGCTGATTGTTTCGCCAGTAGTTTCAGAGAGCCAAGTAGCGACTTCACGGTAACTTTGCCCATTATCGAGGTAATCCATTGCTTGCTCGACGTGAACCACGATTGAATCGTCTGCTTCAAGTACGAGAGGATCTTCCTTGCTGGCTCTGTAACCATATGGAATTTTAGCGTTTTCATTTGGCCTTTTTTTATTATCCCAAAAATTATTCGTTGTTATCTTCATGTTCAACAGGCTCGGTTTGTTTGGGTGGTAATATAAATATTCCGCCCTCTGGCCCCCTGACTTCTACCTGTTCCTTTTTGACCAAGCCGGAACGGTCTAGAATTTCTCGCGCCGCCGCAACTGCGTTGCGAGCACCCATTGCTGAAGGATCGTGCAGTACATCGATCATAGAAAACGTGGCTCTAGGTGCATTCATTGCTAACATCATACTTGCGCGATCAACAATCTCTTCCCTGAGAGGGTTAACTACTTCGTGTACCTTGGTAGCATCTGAGTATCCTGCCGCTCGCATAGCCGCTCGGATATCTCCTCTAGCTTCCCCAGTTAGGGCTTCAAGAAATGCTATTTGCTTTTCTGTTAATTGCTTTTCTTCTGCCATTAATTAGTACCTGATTTGTGTAAAAAGGCAATATCTTTCTTTAGCCCTTCTAACTCACGAATTAAACTCTCACGCTCTTTCGGCGAGGTAACTGTCGATAATTCAGATAGCTTCTGTTCATTGATGCTTGTCGTCATATCGTTTCGATCAAGACGAAGTTCCATAGTATTACACTTGCCCTTCATTTCTTTGATCTCTTCTTCAAGATGTTTAATCTGTTGACGCGCAATCGCCGCCGCTGACGCGACGCTTACCAGCATACCGCCTAACGTGATTAACAATCTTAAATCTATATCCATCCCATTTTACCATTTTTTGCACGACCAATATCTCGCTGAGAATTTATCATCGGCCGTGTCACATTTGTGACGAGCTCTAAATGACTTACGCCGTTTAGGATTGCTCTTTTTAATTTTCATATCCGGATCGCCAAACCTGACGATCTTTTCCTTGCCGTCCTTACAAGCTTTGACCACAAACTTCTTAGACGCGCCCGGAGTACGACGAGGCTTGTTGCATTTTATCTTCGATTTATCGATGGGTTTGCTCGCCATAATTACCTCGGTGGTTTAGTCCACTCGACCCGCTTGCCACTTGTCTTAGCCTGTTTAGGCTTCGATGTTTTGCACTGAGCCATTGTCGGACGACACGCGGGGTAACCTCGTTTTTCGCCCTCTTTTCTTCCGCAGGGTTTACCTGTCTTACAATCGACCCAACCCTTGCCGTCGTTCTGTCCGAACCACTCGGCTAGGCCGCCTTTACTCATCAGGTATCCACCGCCTTGAGCATATACGCCGGAGGCTTTCTTTTTACCGTCTAGTCCGGCGATGTCGCCTTTGCAGACACGGACAGCATGACCATTAGCATACGCGGATGGATATTTGTCGTATCTCGACTGTGCGGCTCGTTTTCCTCTGGCGCAAAGTTTTGGCATTAGCTCAACTTCTTACCTGATTTTGCACATCGCCCGCGTGATGCACACGCTTGCGGAGTAGTACACGCATTACATACGTTAACTGGTACGCGGTCAGCATAACCACCTTGGTTATAACCTTTACGCGTACTCTTTACTTTTTTTTTACGGCACCGCCTTTAGAAGCCTTTACGCCATCTGCGCGTTTTGCAAATTTAGAACGGTCATCCATCTCTGACTTCTTACGCTTGGCGGCCATACCACCTGCGTTGTAGCCAGTCTTCTTGACTTTCATGTAGCCGCCATTAGCCGCTGGTACGGATGCGCCACATTTAGCTTTAGTTACTTTCATTATCCTGCCTTCTTTTAGTTAATACCGTGCTGAACACGATTGCCAAAACACCAGCCCCAAGACCTGTAGCGGCTGACTCCATCCACCACGCACCGAAGTGGGTTGGGTGGTTAAACACGTCGGCCAACATAGTTAAAAAACCAGTGACCCACGCTAGGGCCCATTTGTTGGGTTTCGACATGAAACTTGAAACAATGACGACGCCTATCCCGGCTATTAACCCGGTTTTCGCCGCAACCACTGCGTGGTGTGCGGTAAATACTGATAAATCGCCTTGAACCATCATAAGGCTACACGCTGTCCATGCCTCGGAAAAAGACTTAGAGAAACTTCTTAGCTTCGCTTGGACGGATTGTTTCCACGGTGTAGTCTTCATTATCGTAAAATTCTGAGTAGCCCCTAAATATCTGGGCATGATGTTTTGCCTGATACGGGGTAATCAGTTTTTCTTCTATTAGGTATTGCCTTACCTCTTCCAAACTGAGCTTTACCCCAGTATTTGCTTCGATAGCGGCACGGATGTAGATGAGGTTTATACCGTTAGAAGGTTCAGGCTTTCTTCGTTTAGCCATTGCACCTGTCGCTTGTTATACCATTATTAGTGTCATTACGCAACACCTGTTGACGAAATGAACAATTTTTGCTAGGGGTGCCCTGAGACAATTATAACACATTTAGCCTGTAGACAAAACACAAAATCCATGCTAAAATTAGAACGTGTTCGGCCGGGGGTATATATATACTATCCCGGCTTTTTTATGCCTACTGTGTAGCGGCAACCCAACTCTCATACGGATCAGTAGTGCTGTGTTCATCAGCATTGACGTATATGCTACGCTTCCCTGCGTAGTCTTCCGATCTATGGAAGGATATGGAGAGATCTTCTAAACATACTAGGGCGAAGATGTCACACGCTTGGGGATCGAAGTCCCTGTAGTTCGTCTTCTTACCTTTTTTGATGTTGTATATACGCTGGCCCTCTAATGAGGACTTCGTCTTCACATCAACACGGATGGGAGCATTCGGTTCGTTCATTACGATGAGATCGTAACCCTTACCGTTCGTCTTAAATACTTCTAATCCAAAACCGCCTAAGACTGAGGTCACAAAGTGTTCGCCAACCTCACCAATCTGAGTGGCGTCTAAGTTTTCCATGCGGTCTGATTTGTATAGCTTATAGGCTGTGTTCGTTTTCTGGGTCGATGTCATCGTCGTCATCAAACAGATCCCCCGATATATTTCGGTCTTCCATATACCCGGCTACATCTCTTAAACGATCTGCGTGTCGGACAAATTCATTAGCGATTGAATACAGTTGTCGATAGCCCGCCTTCTCCAAAGGGTCATCTCGGTAGAAATCTATTAGATTTTCGATCATCTCCTCGAAGGATAGTCGGATCTCAACCGGATCGTCACCATCTTCAACAAAGATAAACGTCAGAGTGTGCAATACCCCTTCAGCATCAACTTCAAGGTCATTTTCCACACTGATATCAAGACTTAATGTCGTCTTTCCGTCGTCTAGAAGCATATCAAAACCTTTTCTTAGGCATTATCAAACAATATACGTTAGATTATAGCATTTAGCAACAATTAGTGTCACTATTAGTGCTTTTTTTACGGATATATAGTGTATTAAGTACGCTTGGGGCCCGATATGTTGACAGTGTGTCAACTCCCACCCCCAAAAATGGGTAATACAAGTATTACGTTTACAGTTTTTTGTCCCTATGCCCCATACGGGCCTGAGCATGAGCTCGTTGACAGTCCGAAATTCCCCAAATTAGGCCGTAGTTGTATACGGTAACGGTACCCCCACCCCCCGTCAGCCGCCCGGCCCCGGCTGGCCGTAACTCGGCCCGGGTATTCTGTAAAGTATTGATTTAAAAAGGTTTATTGTTTACCCGGCCCCGGTAATGGAAAAACCATTGCGGCCGAGCTCGGAAAAAATAACCGGGAATTTTTCACCGGGTGCGACTAAAGGCCCGGAAATAAAAGCTTTAAACAATCGGGACTCATAACGCAACAGAACACGCCACCGGGAAAAGCCCGGAGTTTACCCCCACCCCCTGTTTACAAAACCGATTGACGGGCGGACGCGGCCACCGGGTGCACGATATAACGCAACCCAAGCCCCGAACCCCCGAACCGATACCAGCCCGGACAATAGCCCCCGAGCCTAGCCCGTAACAAGCCCGGCGATTAAACGGCCATAGAACCCCGCCACGGCCTCGCAATGGTTCCGGGCTAACATAACCCCCGGCAATCGATACGCGGCCGCTAGGGGCTCGATAGGCAATAAAAAACCCCGGACAATGCCGGGGCCTCGTTTGTTTATCGTTTGGGCTTGTTAGGCGTTACAAACCACGCCCCGGGCTAACTTATAACCGGGCCAGCCCCAAGCCCGTTGTTCAATTCTTATGGCCGCAATATAAGCCCGGGCGGCCTCGGGTGTTTTAAATTGGACGGCGTCGGCCTTGTCATATGAAACGGTGCAACCCTCGCGACGATTACGGCGCGGGCCGGATACGATATAAACCCCGTCGGATTTAAGAATAAAAGCCATTTTATAACCTCGTTTTGCTAGTGAACCCAAACCACCACGGCCCGGGATATGCCCCTAATAAATACCATAACCGGGCCCGAGTAAACCCCAAAAATAAAAAGCCCCGGACGCAATGCCGGGGCCTTATTCGTTTTTAATATCGCCGGGGGTTAATCTAAATCATGCAAGAAAAGCCACGCCGTCCAAATTATGAACCCAAACGCGCAAGCGATAACCGGGCCCAAGAATAAAAGAAAATCGGCGGCCATGTTACCAATTACCCCCGAAAAATTGCCAAGGCCAAAACGGGGCACACTCGCCGGGAATATATGAGCCGTCGGCCTGATAGAAAACCTCGCCGCAACCCATTAACCAATTGAGCAAAACCCACATAAAGCAATAAGCGAAAAAGAGCATAAAAGCCCCGGCCCCGACAAATTGCAAAACCCGGGCGGATAGGCTCGGGCGGTTAAATTGTGATTTTGTTGTATTTTGAAAAGTCATTTTTTTACCTCGTTTATTTAGCTAGTGAAAAGCCCGGGAACCACCACGGCCCCGGGCCTCGTTTGTTAGGCCGCTAGGCGGGCCCAAGCCTCGGAACCAATAACCCGGCTAACCTCGCGTTCGCGCTGGTCAAGGGTTACGGCCTCGTTATCGACGTTCCCGGAATTGCGAACCCCGAACCGCTCGGAATTGTGCGAGCTGTAAAACGTCAAGGCCGAATATAAAGCCCAAACGGTACGGCCACGGCTGGCGGCCTCGGCGTCGAATTGTTCCATCATGGACGCAACACGGCGGCCGGACATTCCGGCGGCGTTTAATGCGGCCTCGGCTTGCGCGGGGTTAATTTCGGCGCGGGCCCAAGCTTGCCAAGTGCGGACGCGTTCCAAATATTTCGCGAATTCAATTTCGATAAACCCGGCGAAAATTTCGGGGGTATATCCGGACGTATGGCGGGCGGCCTTTTTCTCGGCCTCGCCAATTACCATCCCGTTAGTGCATACCAAATCATAAGCCCCGGCCATAACGCGAACCGAACCGGAACCATTGAAAGAATTGGAAACGCCAACCCGGAAAAGCAATTGCGTTTTTGAATTGTTTAGCTGGCGGATATCAGCACCCAAGCCCGGAAAAACGAGCTCGAACCGGGTATATTGCCCGCCATAGCTCGCGAATTCTTTTAATTCAATTCCGGCCAATGCATGGCGGGGTAATGTTTTTTCGGCCCCCTCGCATACCATGTCAAAAATCGGCTTATTCGGTGCGATGCCGTAACGCTGGCCAACAATGCCCAAGGCCTCGGCCGTATCGGTTCGGCGGATAACCCGGCCGATTGATGCGTCGATTTTTTGAGCTCGGCCCGTTTCAGCGTTCGCCATATAAATCGGCTCGGCCACGGCGTCGAAATCCGTCCGGCTTGTTAGGGCCGGGAATGTTACCCCGGCGGCCTCGCGCAAGCTTGCGACGTTTGTTGCGTTTGTTGTGTCGATAACTAAGTTTTCCATTTTGTTTACCTCGTTTAGCTAGTTAAACCCGAGCCACCACGGCCCGAGCAATTTTGATTATACACTTTACCGGGCCCGAGTAAAGCCCTAATTGAACCCGGTTAAATGCGTTTGTTAGTGTCATATGGTGCCAGCTACCCAAGATAGCACCAGCCACCAAAAGACAATAAAGCCGATTATTTGATAAATTGGTTTCATGTATCGGCCGCCCCGTCGGTGAATTCTTGCAAGCCGTCAATCAACCGCTCGAAAAAATATTCGCTTTCATAAGCCCGGGCGATAACCCGGCGAGCCTCGGCCTCGGATATATCCAAAAC
>Ga0070745_1001519_pt1 | contig 12849 bp, 10 predicted proteins | sample VirMetDEL_Mar_4_FD_77438 | JGI IMG/M metagenome (GOLD analysis project Ga0070745, IMG submission 77438) | Aqueous microbial communities from the Delaware River and Bay under freshwater to marine salinity gradient to study organic matter... | ecosystem: Environmental > Aquatic > Marine > Coastal ...
AACTGTAACAGCTACGGGCGGTGCACTGGTCTCCGTCACAGGTGAATCAGCTACTGGAAACGTAGGTAGCGTAACTGTCATAGCTGGAGCAGATATAACTGTCCCCGTCACGGGTGAATCAGCTACTGGGCAGGTTGGTAATGTCACAGTACAAGTCGGTGACAAAATTGTTGACGTTACTGGGGAATCTGCTACTGGAAACGTAGGTAACGTAACTGTTACGGTCGGTGCACTGGTCTCCGTCACGGGTGAATCTGCTACTGGAAACGTAGGTAACGTAACTGTTACGGGCAGCGCGCTAGTCTCCGTCACGGGTGAATCTGCTACCGGTCAGGTTGGTTCTGTATCAGTAACAGTCAGTGAAACGGTTAACGTCACAGGTGAATCTGCTACCGGTCAGGTTGGTTCTGTTGATGTACTTATAAATACAACAGCGGTTGTAGTCGGTAATCAAGCGGAAGGCTTTGTTGGGACTGTAGATGCTACCGGCTCCGCTAATGTTGCGGTTACTGGAGAATCTGCAACAGGACAAGTTGGCGATGTCGTTATCCCTGTTAATGTAACAGGACTTCAAGCTACAGGACTTGTTGGTAGTGTAACTGTCACCGGTACTGCTAATATAGTACCTATAGGCGTTGCCGCGACTGGAAGAGTAGGCAATGTACTTATTTGGGGGTTAATTAACGATTCCCAGATCCCGAATTGGGTACTTATAGATGACTCACAGTCCTCCAGTTGGACTCAAGTCGATGATGCTCAGACTCCAAATTGGTCTGAAATAGCTGCATAGAGGATAAATTAAATGGCTACTTATTCTAATTTAGGGGTCGAGTTAATAACCACGGGTACGGAGTCTGGTACTTGGGGGGATATCACTAACTTTAATTATCAATTTTTTGACACATCTATTGTAGGTGTTATAGATGTCACTATAAGCGGATCAAATTTAACGTCTGGAACCGCATATCAATTAACAGTTGCAGATAGGGCTGGCGGATCTGCTAACCAAGCAGATGGTAATTACAGAATATTAAACATAATTGACGCTGGAGATATAGGTGGGGATGGTTATATTCAGATAGAACCTAATGATTTTAGGGGTTGGTATTTAATAAGAAATAGGTTATCAGCTAATAGGAATGTTTATTTTTTCCAAGGTACGTATAATGCGTCTAGGGATTTAGTGTCCAACAATGGGAAAGATATATACCTATATTGTACCGGAGGAGGAACTACTTCATACGTATATGCAGCTTATGATAAAGCGCAATTAACAGAAGTTTCCGCTACTACTGGAAGTTTTTCAGGTAACGTAACCGCCGCAAATCTAACAGCGACCAGTAATGTTGGTGGAGCTACCGCATCATTCAGTGGAGGAGTAACAGCAGCTGCTTTTGCTGGAAACGGTTCTCAACTTACCAATGTAGATGCTTATTTATTAGACGGAACTGACTCTACCCAATTCCTTAGAACCGACACAACAACTACTAAAACCAACGGAGATTTAGTTCTTAATAACTATATAAATATTAAATTTGGGACTGCAAGTAGACTAATTACCGATGGCACTTATACTTATTTTGAAATAGAAAATAATAATAATTTTTACATACGAAATAGTTCTTATGTTACTCAATTTACTTTTTCTCCCTCCACTGGAGGTTTTACTGCAACTGGAAACATAACAGCTGGAGGACAGTTAACCGCGGGATATGTATATAGTACTGGTAATTTAGATGTTGCTGGAAGTCAGTACACCACAGGAACCATAACAGCCGGAGTAAACATAGCAGCTGGAGTAAACATAACAGCTGGAGGATCCGTAACAGCTACAGGGGCAGTATACACTTCTGACTGGTTTAGGTCTTACGGTCAAGGGGGTTGGTATAGTCAGACCTATGGAGGTGGTGTACATATGTCAGATACCACTTGGGTCAGAGTGTATAATAATAAGGCTTTACATGTATCAAACACAATAGCTTCTACAGGAAATATAGTTGCGTATTATTCAGACGAACGATTAAAAACTAATTTAGGAAATATACCTGACCCATTAGAAAAAATATCTAAGTTAAATGGGTTTTATTTTGAGAATAACGATTTAGCTAAATCTAAAGGGTATACAGATACTAAGAAACAATTAGGTGTATCCGCGCAAGAAGTAGAAGCTGTATTACCTGAAGTTGTCGGTTTAGCTCCGTTTGATATGAAAACTCTTGAAGATGGTACGATTGTATCAGAATCAGGAAAAGACTATAAAACAGTCGATTATGCTAAATTAGTTCCATTATTGATAGAAGGTATTAAAGAGCTTAGTTCAGAAGTTACAATGCTTAAACAAGAACTAAGATTTTTAGTAGATACTTATGTAACTGCTAGTTCTTCTAATGAACCTCCTTTAGACCCAGAGGTATAAACAAATGGCCTTACCTACTAATGGTCAAATATCTCTTAATGATATAAAAAATGAATTTGGGGGAAGTTCATCTAATATATACATAAGTAATTACTATAGAGGGGGAAGTTACGTACCTAATACATCTGTCAATAATAGTATTCCTACTTCAGGAACGGTGTATTTTAGTTATTATTACGGCGGCACTAATCAACAAGTTTGGTCTCCTACTATAAACAATGCTACATGGGGCGGCTTTAAATCCAATGATACCTATACAGGTTACAAATCTTCTGTTCTTGGTAGTTACTACGGCGGGTCTATGAGTGACTACACCATAGATTTTCTTAGTAATTTACGTGTGAGAGGAATTTGGCATCAAAGATTATACGCCAATGATAATACGACGGTAACTTCTAATAAGGTATTTTTTGTAACTGACTCAACTTCAAACAGTGGATGGTATCGTTTTGTCATAAACGGAAATAGTTACTATAGAACTAGCATGACTTTTGCAGCATATAACACTAACTATTCTGGATGGAGTATAACTGGTAATAGTCCTTTTGCTGGCGGTAGCGATGTTTTTTACCTATATGATTCTTAGGGGTGGGATATGGGGTATATAACTAAAAATTTAAATATAGATGATTTAGATAACGACTTATTACAAGAACTATATAACGCAAGAGCCGATGACGTCTATATAGGGCAAAGAATGTCAATGAAATTTGATCCTGTGACATGGAAAAATAGTTTAAAGAATACTCCCGCAGATGGAATTGTAATATGCGGTACGTATAGAGATGATGATTTAGATTATTTGTTAATGATAAATGTATTTGCTAAATCTACTAGAGAAGGTGAAAGCGGACCTTCAGGCTCATGGTTGTATGTAATGCCTAGAGACGATAAGAATAATTCGGCTAGTTATATGTATGATAAAGAGATGTTTAAATCGTTAGGAGATAATATAACATCTAATGGCATTTATCTAGTATATGGAACTTTTGCCAAAGATACTTCTATATATCAATACGGGCATGTGATACACCCCGATATATCTGGATGGAAGAGTACAGAGGTACCCTATACAGATCATAATCCAGATTCAGATAATCCTAATAGAGAATATATAACAAGGATACATGAACTTCCGAGGGGGTAGTTATGATAGGGGATGCAATAGCTGGCGTTGTTGGAAAAGTTATAGACAGAGCATGGCCTGATCCTGCCCAGAAAGCACAAGCTGCGCTCGAATTAGAAAAGCTCAGACAAGAGGGCGGATTCAAAGAGATTGACGCCGCGTTAGAAGCAGCTAGGATGCAGACTGAGGTTAACAAAATTGAAGCCGCATCATCTAATGTCTTTGTTTCTGGTTGGCGCCCTGCTACTGGCTGGATATGCGCTGCTGCATTGGGCTGGCACTACATAGGTCGGCCTCTTTGTGATTGGGCTATCCTGATGACGGGGAGTACCGTTGTAATACCTCAAGTAGAAGTTGGTGACTTACTTGTAGTTCTTTTGGGAATGTTAGGACTTGGTGGTATGCGTACAGCCGAAAAAATGAAAGGTGTTGCAAGAAACTAATGGATTTCAATACAGCGTTCTCAATTCTTATCGGCCATGAAGGTGGGTACGTCAATGACCCAGCAGATCCCGGTGGGGAGACTAAATTCGGGATTTCCAAAAGAGCGTACCCAGATGTCGATATCGCTAACCTGACTATAGAACAGGCGCAAGCTATCTACAAAAAAGATTACTGGGATGCTATAGAAGCTGATAAACTGCCTGATGAAGTACGGTTTTCTATATTTGATGCGGCGGTCAATTCGGGGGTAACGCAAGCAATCAAGTGGCTACAACAAACTGTAAAAGTTAGGGATGACGGAGTGATTGGTCCTGTTACTTTGAATGCGGCTATATACACAAACCCATACAAGATAAATGGGGTATACAACGGTATAAGACTTCGATTTATGACTAGCCTACCTACGTTTTCAAATTTTGGTAGGGGTTGGTCTAAGAGAATAGCTACAAATTTAATTAATGTATAGGTAAGTATTATGCTTACTAAGTTAGAATTAAAACCCGGTATCAATAGAGACGTTACCAATTACGCCAATGAAGGTGGTTGGTACGAAGCTAATAAAGTACGGTTTTTTTCTGGATACCCTCAAAAAATAGGGGGGTGGACAAAAGCAACAGTCGATGTGTTTGTTGGATGTTGTAGATCACTTTTCATTTGGGTTCCTGAAGGCGCCAATAATTACATGGCGTTAGGCACCAACGAAAAGATTTATGTAGAAGCTGCCAGCGCGTTATACGATATTACCCCAATACGTCAAACTTTTGTATCCACTGATACAGATAACTGTTTCCAAACAGATGGGTCTACAACCACAGTCAGAGTTAACATCACAGCGCATGGGGCTGTTAATGGAGATTACGTTACGTTCAGTGGCGCTACAGCAGTCGGGGGCGTACCCGCTGACGAATTAAATACTGAACATAAAATTTCCAGCATCATTAGCGCTAATGCTTTTACGATTACTGTAACGACAGCCTCAACATCAGTTGTTGCAGCGGGAGGAGGCACTGCTATTACAGCAGCGTTTCAACTCAATATCGGGTATGAAACAAACACACAAGGTTTTGGTTGGGGTACGGATACATGGGGGGCTGGTGGTTGGGGTTACGCTTCAACATCAGGTATTTATTTCCCCCTAATGCTGTATCATTTTGAAAAATATTATTCTGATTTACTGTTTAATCAGCGCTTTGGGGATATATTTATTTGGGAATACACTTCAGCTTTGAATACAAGAGGTGTATACCTTAGAAATCAATCCGGTGCTACGGATGTACCAGAGGAAGTTACTCAGATTTTGATGGCGCAAGAAAATGGTCATCTCCTAGCTTTTGGATGTACTCCGTATGGGGGAGGAGATAAAGATCCTCTATTGATTCGTTGGTCTAATCAATCAGACATTACAAATTGGACAATAAATGATCTTACTACAGCTGGATATCTTAGAGTAAGTAATGGGTCTGCGATTATTAAAGCTGCTCAAACATACCAAGAAATTTTAGTTTGGACAGAATCATCAATAAGTTCTTTACAATTTACAGGAACTATTGATGTATTCTCTATTACAGAATTATCACCGAGTATATCTCTTCTTGCGCCTAATACTGTAGCGGTCGTAAAAAATTCAGCTTATTGGATGGGGCATGATAAATTCTATATCTATAATGGGCGTGTAGAAACTTTAGCTTGTACGCTTTTAAGGCATGTATTTGATGATTTAAACTTCGACCAATCAGACCAATTTTTCGCTGGAATAAACGAAAATTACTACGAAATATGGTGGTTCTATTGCTCTTCTGGAAGCGAAGTAATTGATAAATATGTTATTTATAACTATGAAGACGGTAGTTGGTCTTATGGAGATTGCACAGAAGGTCTAGACAGGAGCGCTTGGATAGACTCTCCTCTGAGGCAATATCCTCAAGCGGCTTCTTGCCACACTAAATATATATACAATCAAGAGATGGGTACGGATGCAGATGGTGTGGCATTTACTGCGACTATAACTTCTTCCGATATGAGTATCGACAATGGCGATAAATACATGCTCATACGGAAACTTATACCAGATATAGATTTCAAGGGGTCTATTAGTGGTTCTAACCCTATAGTGTATTTTACGTTAGAACCAAGGAACTTCCCGGGCGCTAACTATCAAGCACAGAATGCGGAAGGGCAGGATTTTGAAGTACCTGTACAACGTAGTGCCGTATCTCCTATAGAACGATACACAGAGCAAGTTTTTGTACGCGCACGGGCGCGGCAGATAGGTATTACAGTGTCATCTTACGATAAAACTGGTGTGATGTGGCGTTTAGGTATCCCCCGTATTGAAGGACGAGAAGATGGAAGGAAAGCATAATTATGGCGTTCGATAGTTACACAGCTCCCGTACTCCCCTTCCCTCCTAACCTATACAACAAGGAGTATTTCACTTCGTTGATAGGTACGATTAATAGGTATTTCAGGCAAGCAGATTCTAAGGCGCCTATCACCGTAGATAGCTTAACCGCGCCCTTCCTCAAGATGCCTATAGGGTCGTATACCGCAACTAATGGAACGACAAACAACGTATCTTTCACTAGACAAAGTTCTTTTGTGCACATCAGCGGACCCACAGCAGCTTTCACCTTTACGGGGATTTACAAAGGGGTCAACGGTGAAATCAAGATACTTTTCAATTCAACCTCTCAGAACATGACGTTATCTAACCAAAGTGCGAGTAGCGACGCGGATAACAGGATCATAACTAACGGCGGCGCAGACTGGACTTCTTCTGGTTCTGGCGTTGCAATTTTGATATATTCGGTCATTGACGGTCGATGGGTCGTACTGTCAACTAAAGGGTAACGAGTATGAATGCACCATATAGCCCCCTTGCTTCTGGTATAGCTTCTTTAGGACGCAATCAAGATACTGCTCTGGTGCATATGACACCGGATGAGGTGGATTCACTCCAGCAGATCGCACTTGCCCATGGCGGTTCGTTAACGGTCAATCCAAATACAGGACTCCCCGAAGCGGGGTTTTTAAGTGACATCTTACCGGTCATTGCTGGGGCTGTTTTAGGTCCGGTAACTGGGCTTAGCCCTTTGCTATTGGGTCTTGGTACAGGTGCACTTACGGGTCTTGTATCAGGTGATTTGGGTAAAGGACTTTCGGCAGGGCTAGGAGCTTTTGGTGGCGCGAATCTCGCGAAAGGATTTGGATTTGGGTTAAAGAATGCCGCTGATCCAAAACTTATGAGTAATGCGTTATCGTCTACAGGTCAATCTTCTTTGGCGTCTAATACAGCCGCTAATAATTTTGCACAGTCTCTGTACCAACCGCCTTCTTTACCGCTGTCGTTATCAGGAGCGTCTAGTTCTCCTTTTGGGGGTATGGGAGCTAATGCGCTTGGAAATCTTGGTGCAAATGCGCTTAGTACAAATGCGCTTAGTACGCAATCAATATTAGCGAATCAGATTCCTTCTTCTGCGGCTGAAATTTTTAAAAATCCTTCGCTGTATGGGCAAGCCGCCGCTGCAGCTGGCGATACGATGATAACGGGTGGTAAAGGCTTAGGTATCCATGGCGCCGCAGCACTTGCTCCTCTGTTTGCAGCAGACATGGATAGGGGTTCGTTCGCTCCAGTAGATACGGGGGATAGTATGGAGGATAGATACCCCTACGAAGGACCGTATACTTTCCCTGAATTTGACGTCCGATTCCCGGATGACAATAGTACCGACAGTTCTGAATTTTCGTACTTCCGTCCTCGTGGGGGTAATAGATGGGGGGAACGCCCCTTATACGCAAATGCAGGGGGGTATGTACCTAGCTTTGATAATGGAGGCGTAGTCAGCCCAACTTCTTCTATTTGGGGAAACCAAGCAAATGTAAATGCGTTTAGGAATAGTAATGATAACCCTAATGCGGCTTTTAACAGAGTTTCTGAAATTTCAGATATATGGGGTGATTTAGCTAATCGAGCGGCTTTTGGGCACCAATATAAAGGCTATGGGTCTACTCCACAATCTTCTGATTCCTATGGAGAAGGGTTTGGGTCTACAGAAGGGTCTACTAATTTTGAGAATACCGCGCCTTCGGAAAGTACACCTACAAGTTCTTATACAGCGCCAACGCCAACGCCAACGCCAACGCCAACGCCAACGCCACAGAATAATGACATATCTAATTTATTAGGGTTTCCAGCTCCTCCAACCCCTACTAATTTACCTATTACAGATATCTTAAATGGTGCATATGTAGAAGCTGCGCCCGCACCCGCTCGTATTGTTGCGCCCGCACCCGCTCGTAATCAACCTACTGTTTCTTTAGCCCCTATTGTTGCGCCCGCTAAAGAAGAGATACAGATAACTCCTCCGAAACCTACTCCCACCACAACGCCTGTGTTTGCAGGGAAGGGTGCAATGTTCGATAGGGCTAAATTAGCACAAGCAACACCTACAGCTACTCCCAAGCCGACTACCCCCACTCCTCCTCCAAGCCTCCCTAATGTCGGTATGAAAGGGGCACGACCTAAGTTCGGTACGAAAGGGGCACCTCCACCTAAGGTCGGTACAAAAGGATATGCAGGGGGAGGTAAAGTAGAGGAAGTACCGGGGTATGCGGTAGGAGGAATGCCGGGTAAAGGGAATTTTAGTTCCGCTACGTTAAATAATCATAACCCATCAGGTACATCTCGCTCAGCTCCAGCTAGTAGTTTAGGGTTTAAAGGATCACGTTCAGCTCCAGCTCCAGCTCCAGCTCCAGCTCCAGCTCCAGCTCCAGCGCGTTCAGCTCCAGCACCGGCTATGGGTGGTAAAGGGGCGTTGATGAATCTTTCTAATTCCCAACCCTCAGCTCCAGCTCCAGCTCCAGCTCCTGCACCGGCTATGGGTGGTAAAGGGTTTAAAGGATCACGTTCAGCTCCAGCTCCAGCTCCAGCTCCAGCGCGTTCAGCCCCAGCTCCAGCGCGTTCAGCCCCAGCTCCAGCGCGTTCAGCTCCAGCTCCAGCTCCAGCTCCAGCCCCGGCCCCAGCTCCAGCCCCGGCCCCAGCTCCCGCTACTCAGGCCAGCGCGAATCAGGGTATTGCTAGTTTAGGAATTAAAGGATCACCTTCGGTAAATACAGCAGCTCCGGCAGTTCCGGGTGCAAGAAGTATAGGAGGTAAAGGACCACGAGTAGCACAACAGAATACGGGAATGCCGGGTAAAGGAGGGGTAGCATCTATCCCAAATCCTTACGCTAGTACGCCTTACCCAGAAAATTGGGATCCTACTGACGTAGCTATGCGAAATTCTTATGCTGCAGAACTAACCGATGCGGGTATTACGGGACCACAACAGTGGCAACGTATTGGATATGAAAAACAAGGTACAAATACTTGGTATGATCCAGTACAAGATCGTGGGATTTTTTTAGGCGCTAAAGACATACCGTATTCCCAACCGGGATTTGTTTCTAGTTTTTATGGGTGGGATCAGAACCCCCAAGCTGGGTTAAATAAATTCGATAGCATATTTAAGGGATCTACTAAAAACGATAGAAATATCCAAAATAGTATCGGTAAATATCTAAATCAGCAAGGTACTAATGTATCTTCTGCATCTGATGCTCAACGCATAGCAGCGCTTGATTATGCTATTAGAGAAGAAGGTAGAAAACAGCAAACTAAAGGCGGCGGCTTCCTTAGTTCGATAGCGGGCGCACTACCTAGTATTGTTGGAGGCGCATTAGGTGGGCCTATAGGCGCAGGTTTGGGGGGCGCTTTTGGTAGCGCTGCTACTGGGAAGAATCCATTAACCGGTGGGATAACTAATTTAGTTTCTAACTATGTTTCTCCCTTTGCTGAAGGCGGGTACTTAAATGGTAGAGGGGATGGTATGAGCGACGATATCCCAGCTAATATCAACGGTAGTCAACCAGCCAGACTCTCGGACGGTGAGTTCATAATTCCAGCCGATGTGGTATCCCACCTTGGAAATGGGTCCAGTAACGCGGGCGCTAATAAACTTTACGCTATGTTAGATAGAGTTCGCGAAACTAAAACAGGTACAATTCGACAAGCGCCAATGAAGAACATGCGGGGATATCTCCCCGCATGATGCAAGTATCTTATGTACCTCTGGAATATATAGATACTTATTGGGATGCGGTGGCGCCCCATTTAGAGAAATCTGTTAAATATACTTATGGAAGATATACTTTAAATGCTATATACGACAGTATTGTTAAATACAACAACCACCTTTGGGCGGCATACGAAGACAATCTAGTTTATGGTGCGGTAGTGACAGAAGTAGTTGATTACCCATTAAAACGAGTATTGATGATGCACTTTACCGGTGGCGTTGATTTACCTAAATGGAAAGATCCTATGCTTAGTCTTCTAAGAAGTTGGGCTAAAGAAAATGAATGCGACTGTATAGAATCTACAGGACGTCCCGGTTGGGCAAAAGTATTTAAAAATAACGGTTACAAAGCAATTTGTACAACTTATGAGTTACCTTTAGAGGATTAATCCATGGGTAAAGGTAGTAAAAAAGCCGCACCAGCGCAGCCTACTACTCAAACAGTAGTTAACCAAACCATTCCATCGTATCTACAACCGTATATTACGGATGTAGCTAAACGTGCACAGTCTCTAGGTACACAATCCTATACACCTTATCAAGGACAGCGGGTAGCGGGTTTCGATCCTTTACAGGAACAAATGCAGCAGGGTGTCGCTGCATTAACTGACCCTAGAGAGTATGACGCTGCTCGCGCTATTTACGGAAGATTGGCAGATTCTCAGCCTACATTATTTGGAGACGCTCAAGGCTATGCTGCGCCTGATGAATACCAAATAGGAGACGCCTATCAACTCCAACAGATAGGTGATACTGGAGTATTCAACCCAGAAATCGCTCAGTTCTATATGAATCCTTACCAATCAGCGGTAAGTGATATAGCAGCTAGAAAAGCTATAGAAGAGTCTCAAAGACAGCAGATAGCTACTAATCTTGGCGCCGCTAAGATGGGAACCTATGGAGGTGGACGACAGGCGGTTATAGACGCTATGCGTCAGACTGGTCTCACGAACACTATAGGAGATATATACGCCGCAGGTCAGCAAAGAGCATTTGAAAACGCCCAGCAGCAGTTTGAACGAGATAGAGCTGCGGGGTTATCAGGCAGGCAATTTGATATTGGCGCTGCAGAACGAGCGTACCAGACAAACCTTGGTGCACAGGAACGCGCTTATCAGATGAATGAAGCGGCGAGATTGGCCGCCGCGCAGGAAGATAGAGCTGCTAGAGAACGTGCATATGATCTGAATCAACAGGCTAGGCAGTTTGCAGACCAACAGCAGATGGCGATTGCGTCAGGTTTGGGAGCGTTAGGGTCGGAACAACAGAACGTCGCCTTACAGAGATTAAATGCACTAGAAGGCATAGGCGCCCAGAGACAGGCTCAGCAGCAAGCGATTCTTGATACACGCTACCAAGACTTCTTACGGCAACGAGACTATCCGATGGAACAGCTCGGGTTTTATAGTAATCTTATTCGCGGGTTACCAGCACCTTTGAGTACAACGTCGCTTGCTTACGGACAGACACCTACGGCAGCTAACCAATTAGCGGGTCTTATGGGCGCGGGGATTGGCGCATATAACGCCTTCAGTTCTTAAGAGGGACAGAACATGAACATGATGAGTGGACCGTTCAGCAGTCTCCAAGGAGTATTTAACGATCTCCTTACGCTGTCTCCAGAACAAATAGCTATGACTAACGCCCCTGATTTTCTTAAGGTCGCTGCAATGAATGAGCAGCAGAAGATAAGACAGGGCAATCCTAATCCGCCTCAGACTACCGTAGTGCAGGATATCGTCCAGCAGGAAATGGCCGCTGCACCTCCTCCTATGATGGCAGCTAGTGGCGGTCTTATCGGGCTTCCTGTTCCTAGTGATATGTACGCCGACCAATACTACGCTCGGGGTGGGGTAGTTGGGTACGCTCAGGGAAAACTAGTAGATGAAAGAGCTCAACTATTTAATGAAATAGAAAATATTAGAAATGAAAAAGTCCCTCCCGGGTTATCTGTACAAGAAAGCTCTGATTGGGAAAGAGATAGGATTAAAAGGTTACAGAAAGCTCAGCGAGCATATGGAAGTCATGGTGTAGGTACTTTTTTTAGAGAGAACATAAAGCCTAGATTTTTTTCTGAAGAACCTGAAGCATCTGAAGAACCTGAAGCATCTGAAGAACTACCACTAACATCTTTAACAGGATTATATGATCCTAAAGTTCTTGATCGCCCTACTAGTGCGCCAAATACGCTTTTTTCGGATGAGCTGAAACTACCGGAGGAGCTATATAAACCAACTGAGCCTTTTAAAGCCCCTCCTATTGAGGGATTAAAAGCCTATGCTCCTACACTAGAAGAAATCATGGATGCTAGAGCAAAAGCAAATGAACTAGCTGGTTATAATTTAGACGAGTCTCTAGCTGGTAGAAGAGAGCGAATAACAAAAGCTCAAGAAAAACTAGATAAATTTGAAGAGCGATCTCCATGGCTTAATCTTATGAACGCAGGGTTGGAGATGGCACAGACTCCGGGGAGTTTTGTACAAGGATTAGCTGCTGGAGCGAAGAAAGGTCTGGAAGAGTATAGAGGAGATTTGGAAACTATAAGAGACCGTCAAGATGCACTCGATCTCCGTAACGATGCTATAGAAGACCTTAAAATTGCAGACGCACGAGGAAATGCAGACGCTATATACGCCGCAGAACAACGTGCACAGCAAGCGATAATTGATACGGCAAATATGAATACCACAGCACAAAACAACCGAGATCTGCAAGAAGCAATGCTAAATTTCCAAGAAGCATCTAAT
>Ga0070745_1001521_pt1 | contig 12839 bp, 11 predicted proteins | sample VirMetDEL_Mar_4_FD_77438 | JGI IMG/M metagenome (GOLD analysis project Ga0070745, IMG submission 77438) | Aqueous microbial communities from the Delaware River and Bay under freshwater to marine salinity gradient to study organic matter... | ecosystem: Environmental > Aquatic > Marine > Coastal ...
CTCGAGTCGCAATCGCTTCCTCGACCCCAAACACAAGCACGCCGCGCTCACCCTCTCGCACGCTTTGGAGGCTGCAGAGTCGAGCGCGGACCTCGGAATCGACGGCGCTCTTGCGGCAGCCCAGGGGGTACTCATGGGCGAGTCGCTCGTGCAGTTGGACTACCTCAAGGTCGTTGTGCCGACGACGTTTCTTCCCGTCAATGACGGCTATACGGGCAAAGCCATTGTGATCGTTGCTGCCGTCGTCGGTGGAGTGCGCCTGATCGACAACGTGGAGATTCATCTGGGCGGATAGCCTGCGGCTACCATGGGGAGTTGACTACACCCCGAAAGGCCCCTTTCATGACCGAGCAAGCCGGTGCCTCCCAGCCCGCAGCCCCTCACGCAGAAGCTGCTGCAGAACCCACTGCCGAGGAGCTTTTTGAGCAAAAGGGCATTCGCCTTGCCAAGCGCGAGCGGCTCATTGACTCGGGGGCCGAGGCATACCCGGTCTCGGTGCCGATCACTTCGACGATCGCTAGCGTTCGCGAGAAGTACGCCGATCTCGAGATCGATACGGCCTCGGGCGACATTGTTGGGCTCGCGGGCCGAATCGTGCACGCGCGCAACACGGGAAAGCTGTGTTTCGCGAGCCTGCAGGCCGGAGACGGCACGCGCATCCAGGCGATGATTTCTCTCGCCGAAGTTGGGCAAGAATCCCTCGATGGCTGGAAAGAGTTTGTTGACCTCGGCGACCACGTTTTTGTTTCTGGAGAGGTGATTTCGAGCCGACGCGGAGAGCTGTCGATTCTCGCCAAGGAGTGGAAGATTGCGGCTAAGGCAATTTTGCCGCTGCCAAACCTGCACTCGGAGTTGAGTGATGAAGCGCGCGTGCGTAGCCGCTACCTCGATCTCATCGTCCGCGATCAGGCTCGCTTCGTTGTGCGCGCTCGCGCGAAGGTCAACGCCTCGTTGCGTGAGACGTTCGCGAACCACGACTACCTCGAAGTTGAAACGCCCATGCTGCAGACGATGCACGGTGGAGCTTCGGCGAGGCCGTTTATCACCCACTCGAACGCTTTCGACACCGAACTGTTTTTGCGCATCGCGCCCGAACTGTTTTTGAAGCGCGCCGTTGTCGGAGGCATCGACCGAGTTTTCGAGATCAACCGCAACTTCCGCAACGAGGGTGCAGATTCAACGCACAGTCCAGAGTTTGCGATGCTCGAGGCATACCAGGCCTACGGTGACTACAACCAGATGGCCGATCTCACTCAAGAGATGATTCAAAACGCCGCGATCGCCGTTGCCGGCTCGACCACGGTGACGTGGGCCGACGGCACGGAGTACGACCTCGGTGGGCAGTGGGACCGCATCTCGATGTACGAGTCGCTCAGCGAGGCATCGGGCACCGAATTCACCGTCGATACTCCTCTCGACGAGCTCACAGCTCACGCAGAGAAGCTCGAATTGAGCGTTCCGCACGCGACCCACGGCAAGCTCATCGAAGAATTGTGGGAGCACTACGTCAAGGGTGACCTGACTCGCCCGACATTTGTCATGGACTTTCCCGTCGACACCTCACCACTCGTGCGCGCACACCGAACCAAGCCCGGAGTTGTCGAAAAGTGGGACCTCTATGTGCGTGGGTTCGAGCTCGCTACCGCCTACTCAGAACTTGTTGACCCCGTCATCCAGCGCGCGCGTTTTGTTGAGCAAGCGGCACTCGCGAGCCGCGGCGACCTCGAAGCCATGCGCCTTGATGAAGAGTTTCTGCGAGCACTCGAGCACGGGATGCCGCCGAGCGGAGGCATGGGCATGGGAATCGATCGCTTGCTCATGGCAATCACGGGTCTCGGCATCCGCGAGACGATTCTGTTCCCGCTCGTCAAGTAGCCGGCGCCCACGAGGGCTTGGCCAGTATTCGCGTAGGCTTGAGTCATGAGCGATCTGAAACTCCCCGGCGAGGAAAACAAAAAGCAAGACGTGTCGTTTGGCCGTCTCGCGATTTGGGTGATCGTTGGTGGAATCGGTGCCTACATGCTCATTAGCGGCATCGTTGGCATCATCGCCAAAGGCTAAACGTGGATCGTCGTTCTTCGCGCCTGGTCATGACGCTTGGCCTTCTTGGCGTGATCGTCATTGTCGCCATTCTCACCGTTCTCGGACAATCGGCACCGTAAGCTGTAGTTGTGATCGAGGATTTCTGGCTTAACGCTCTGTACTCCGTGACCCCGACGATCCTTCTCGGGCTCATCTTCTGGTTTGTTATGCGCGCGATCATTAACGCCGACCGCAACGAGCGCTCCGCTTACGCCAAGATCGAAGCCGAAGAGCGCATCAAATTCGAGACCGCGATGACCGACTCGAAGTAGTTCCGCTGCAGCCCTCAGACTGCTGTCGCTGTCGCTGTCGCTGTCGCTGTCGCTGTCGCTGTCGCTGTCGCTCTCGCTCTCGCTCTCGCTGTCGCTGTCGTTAGTTCGCTGCTGTCGTTGTGGATGCCGCGGTCGCCTCGGTGAGCGTCGCATCAAGTTCACCAAGAAACCGGTCGGCATCGGCGTAGCTGAACGGCAGCGGAGGTCGCACCTTGAGCACGTTGTTGTCTGGCCCCGAGGCCGACAGCAGCACGCGCCTCTCGCGAAGGCCGTTCACGACGGCTAGAGCGAGCTTCTCGTTGGGTGCCGCGCTGGGTTCCACGGCGCCCCGGTCGGCCACAAGCTCGACGCCGATGAACAGTCCAGCGCCGCGAATCTCGCCAACGGCTTCGTGGGTGCTCGCGATAGTTGTCAGGCCTGCCATGAGGTGAGCGCCGACATCGCGAGCGTTATCTATCAGCCGCTCGTCGCGCACCACATCAAGGGTGGCCCTCGCGGCGGCAATCGACACGGGGTTGCCTCCGAAAGTGTTGAAGTAGCGCACATCTCGCCCGAAAGCCTCGATGAATTCAGGGCGAGCCATCACCGCGGCAATCGGATGCCCGTTGCCCATGGGCTTGCCGACTGTCACGATATCGGGCACGAGACCGTGCCGGTCGAAGCCCCACATGCCTGTGCCAAGCCTGCCGAACCCGGGTTGCACTTCGTCGGCGATGAAGAGACCACCCGCGGCCCGCACTGCGGCCACGGCCTCGCCGAAACCGGCTACCTCGGGGTACACGCCGTCTGAGGCAAAAATTGTGTCAACGATGAGTGCTGCCGGGCGAATTCCGTTCGCCTCAAGATCTGCGATGGCTGCTCGAACGCCGGCCGCAAAGTCGACCCCAGTAGCGGGAGCAGGCACGAGTCTCACCCACGGCGCAACGGAATCGACACCTCCGAGCGAGGGCGAGATTGCAGCGATCTCGGTCGTGACCCCGTGATACGCGTTTGAGGTCACGATGACACCGGTGCCGCCCGTCGCGTGTTTGGCGATGCGAAGCGCGAGGTCGCCCGCTTCGGAACCCGTGCACGTGTACATGATCGTGCCGATGTCGGCGGGCAACGTGCCGAGCAGATCTTCCGAGTAGTCGAGAATGCCTTCCTGCAAGTAGCGCGTGTGGGTGTTGAGTGTCGCGGCTTGTTCGGCAATAGCTGCAACCACTCGCGGGTGCGAGTGACCGACAGAGGGCACGTTGTTGTACACGTCGAGGTATTCGTGGCCCTCGGCGTCCCACAGCTTCGTGCCTCTGCCGCGCACAAACTGCACGGGGTGCTCGTAGAACAGACGGTAGGCCGGCCCGAGCACGCGAGCCCTGCGGTCGACGAGGGCGCGAGTGCTGGCATCCAGAGTCTCGGCGTTGGCGGGGTTGAAGTAGGCGGTTGGTCCGGCCATGATCACAGTTTCTCGAGGAGGGAGCCGAGTGCTCGGCGGTTCATGAGGGCAGCTTTTTCGGCGTCGTCTCTCGACTCGGGGTTACCCCTCGCGAGGTGCCCGTTGACGAGAATGCGTGCGGTAAACCTCGCGGCGACAAGAATCGGGAGCACCTCTTTCTCGGCATCGGTCAGCGGCACAACGGTTTCGAAGCCGTCAATAAACGGGGCAGTGTCGTCGATGTTGAGGGGAGCCGCGAAGTAGCTCACGGCAACAGCGACATCGGCAACTCTCGCCGTGTGGATAGTGTCCCCAAAGTCGATGACTCCCGTGACGAAGGCAGCAGAGCTTTCGTCGACCATGACGTTGCCGGGGTGAAAATCGTTGTGGATGACCTGCCGCGGCAGCTCGGCAAGTTTCGGTGCAACGCGCTTGTCGAAGAGAGCGAAAACCTCGTCAATCTCGGGCCACGGAGCAACCGGCCGCAGGCTCTCGATGAGGGGCAGTCTCGCGGAATCCCACACGAAGTCGCGGTGCGCGGCCGGGTGGTCGAAGGTCTGGAGTGCGCGAGAAAGTTGACCGAGCGTCTGGCCGAGCAGCCCGAGCCGCGCTCTGTCGGGCCGCACCGTGAACAGGGGCACGCCGGGCAACCACGTCAACAGCCGAGCGACCCTGCCGTCGATGATGGGTTCGATCTCGCCGTCAATAGTCGACACTATAGTTTGCACCGTCAGGCGTGGCTCGGTCTCGGCGACGAAAGCCATGGCCGCTGTTTGCAGATTGATGAGGAGCGGGTCGTCGGCGGGGTGGGCGACCTTGAGCACAAACTCGCCCGCGTCACTTCGAATACGAAACGAGTCATCGCGTTCGGTGTCGAGGCGCGTGACGCCCCCGCCGTCGATGCCCCGCACGTCGATGCCCCAGAACTCGGTCGCAAGCGCAGCGGCCGCGCACTCGGAAAGCCTCTCAAACGGGGCGTCGAGTTCTTCCATGCCGACAGCATAGCTACGGGCTATCGAGAGAGAGTCAGCTCACCCGCACCAGGGAGGACTGCAACCCCGTCGAGCCGTTGGGCGCGGGTGGTACTCGTTCTTCGATCTGCACGTTGCCGTCGAGATCGGTCGCCCGCACGACAATGGTGTGCACTCCGGAGGTTGCCTCCCAGTCCACGTACCACTGCACCCACGAGTCGGTGTTGATGGGGGTCGAGAGGGTTGCGGGCATCCACGATCCGCCGTCAATTTTGACGTCAACTTTCGCGACTCCGACGGGTTGCGCCCACGCCACTCCCGCGACCTTGGTGAGGCCTGCGGGCACCGGCTTGTCGGCTCGAGGGGTGTCGAGCCTGGAGGAGAGCTTGATGGGGCCAAGGGCATCCCACCCGCGCGGAGTCCAATAACCTTCGTCGTCGGCGAAGGTTGTGACCTTCAACTCGCTCAGCCACTTGGTCGCCGACACGTAGCCGTAGAGACCAGGCACAACCATGCGCACGGGGAATCCGTGCTCGAGCGGCAGAGGCTCGCCATTCATGCCCACGGCGAGAATCGCATCGAGCATGGGGTCGGTGAGTGCTTCGATCGGAGTGCCAGCGGTGAACCCGTCGACGCTCGTCGAAAGCACCATGTCGGCACCGGATGCCGGACCCGCGAGTGCGAGCACCGTGCGCAGCGGCACACCGAGCCACTTCGCGTTGCCGAGGAGTGGGCCGCCCACTTCGTTGGAGACACACGTGAGGGTGATGACGTATTCGTCGACACCCAGGTCGAGGAGCTCTTGGAAGCTCAGTGTGACCTCGCGATCGACCATGCCCGAGATGCGCAAGCTCCACGTGCTGGGGTCGATAGTTGGCACGGTCAGCGCCGTATCGATGCGGTAGAAGTCGTCGTTAGAGACAAACAGCGGAGTAACACCGGGAATGCCCAGATCAGCTCCCGCGGGGATCGGCACCGTCGTGCGAGGGGCCGGTAGTTTGAGTGCGTCACGAACCGCGGCGAGGCTTGACAGTGACTGATTGATGAGGCGCGAACCCGTGCCGACGACGGCCGCGGCAACGCCCGCGATGAGGGTGAAGCTGAGAAAGCTGCGGCGGGCGAGACCTGCCGCAGGGGACGGCGTCTCGTTCGCGATCAAGCTCTCGAGCATGCTCTCGCTCTCACCCGTGCTCGCCTTTTCGCTCTCACCTACGCTCTCGTCACGCCACTGGCGCAAGCGCCCAATCGACGCGTGGATGACGTAACCGGCTATGACGGTTCCGATGAGCGTTGGTACTGCATCCCAGGGGGTTGCTCCCGCTCGCGTGACGATTGCGGCCATGGAGAGCACCCCGGCGATGGCAACAACGACGACCCCGAGAGGCGGACGTACGAGCTGGAGTACACCACCAATCGAGGCCGCAATCACCACGGCAAGCCCGAGGCTCAGAAGCAACACGAGTTTGTCGTTGGTGCCAAACAGGGCGATAACAAGGTCTTTCGCCCACGGCGGGAAAATGTCGATAACGAACGAGCCGACCGCAAGCAGCGGGCTGCTCGCGGCGCCGACCACAACAGAAACCAGCTCGCCAACGGCCAGAAGCACTCCTGCGCTCACAACCCCGGCAAGCGCGGCGTAGGAGCGGAGACGGCGGGCAGTGAGAGTTGTGGGCTTAGTGGCGGTAGTCATTGCGGCATCCTCGTATCTCGGTGATTCACGAGCTATTCGGAGCCCTAGCGCTACCCGCTTGCTATGGAGTGGGTGTTTCTCTCACGAGGAGTTCGCCAACAGTGCAATCGAGGGCGTCGCAAATCGCCGTCAAGGTCGAGAACCGTATAGCGCGCGCCCTGTCGTTTTTGAGCACAGAGAGGTTGACGATGCTCACGCCGACGAGTTCGCTCAACCTCGTGAGGGTCATTCCGCGGCTCTCTAGCAGCTCATCGAGTCGGCAGTGGATGCCCGTCAGCTCGCTCTCGCCAGTGTCTGGCTCTGCGGCCATTAGACGAGCCCCTCGGTGTCGCGTTGCATGCGCTGGCCGATTGCGAACGCTGCTGCGACAAGACCGAGTAGTACTGCCATTCCGACGAAGGTCAGATCTAGCGGGGCTGCGCCTGTCCCGGGAATGTAGGTGATGTCGTTGTCCCAAGTAATGTCGGGCAGCGGCGGCGCGGAGATTGCAGCCATCATTGTGGCCAGATGTTCCCGAAAGCCTGGCTCGTTGTTTGCGGCGAATGGTGCTGCGCGCACGAGCTGCGAGGTGATGCTGAAGACTGCGGTGAGTGTCGCAAATGTTGCCAAGCTCCACGTGACGTGGGCAACGAAGGGTTGTACGCGGACAAGGCGAACGCACAAGAGCAACACAACTACTGCCAGGCTTACGACAAGAGTCGCGTCGAGAACGTTGGCTAGAGCGTAGGGCACAATGAAGTCGCGAATCTGCTGAGCAACAACAAACGCACCTTCTGTCGGTAGACCGTTGCCGTCGTAGAGGTGGGTTATTTCGAACCTGCCCACCTCGAGCGTGCCCGAGCTTGTTCCGTTCACCGCTGCCGCGGGCACCGAGAAGCCGTTGGCAATGCTCTCAGCGCTGAGCGATAGGGCAGAACCGAGCTCGATGAGGGCTGTTGCGAAGCTCCACAACGCGAGGCCGAGGAGTCCGAGCGTTGCCGCGACCACTGCGGGCAGGGCGAGGCGCGCGCGCGAGTGCTGGAGTTGGAGAGTCATGTTGCATCCTAACGATTATCGATAACAACGATTATCGTTAACATACGACTGTCGTCGCGAAAGCGCAAGCCCTCGGCATCCGAAGCGCACCTCAGTAACGCCTAGGGCGAACACGGGCACGAATTGGGGGGTTCGGTCGTTACTCTCTTTACAACGGCCCGATTCCTGCCCGGCGCCAAAGGAGTAACGATGTTTGAAAGATTTACCGACCGAGCTCGGCGAGTAGTTGTCTTGGCTCAAGAAGAAGCCAAGATGCTCAACCACAACTACATCGGTACCGAGCACATTCTGCTCGGCCTCATTCACGAGGGCGAAGGTGTAGCAGCGAAGGCCCTCGAGTCCCTCGGCATCTCGCTCGACGCTGTGCGCGAGCAAGTTCAAGACATTATCGGCCAAGGCCAGCAGCAGCCGACCGGGCACATTCCCTTCACCCCTCGCGCCAAGAAGGTACTCGAGCTGTCACTGCGCGAAGCGCTGCAGCTCGGCCACAACTACATCGGCACAGAGCACATCCTCCTCGGCCTCATTCGTGAGGGCGAAGGTGTTGCCGCTCAAGTTCTCGTCAAGCTTGGCGCCGACCTCAACCGCGTGCGCCAGCAAGTCATCCAGTTGCTTTCTGGTTACCAGGGCAAAGAGGCTGTCGCCGTCGGTGGGAACGACGCAACCCCCGACAAGGGAAGCCAAATTCTCGACCAGTTCGGGCGCAACCTCACTCAGGCCGCTCGCGACGGAAAGCTCGACCCCGTCATCGGCCGCGAGAAGGAAATGGAGCGAGTCATGCAGATTCTCTCGCGCCGCTCCAAAAACAACCCCGTCCTCATCGGTGAACCCGGTGTTGGAAAGACCGCTGTGGTTGAAGGCCTCGCTCAAGCCATCGTCAAGGGCGATGTGCCGGAGACCCTCAAAGACAAGCAGCTGTACTCGCTCGACCTCGGATCGCTCATTGCCGGTAGCCGCTACCGCGGTGACTTCGAAGAGCGCCTGAAGAAGGTCACAAAGGAGATCCGCAACCGCGGCGACATCATCGTCTTCATCGACGAGATTCACACTCTCGTGGGTGCTGGAGCTGCCGAGGGTGCTATCGACGCGGCATCCATTCTCAAGCCGCTTCTTGCTCGAGGCGAACTCCAGACCATCGGAGCAACAACCCTCGACGAGTACCGCAAGCACTTCGAAAAGGATGCCGCTCTCGAGCGCCGCTTCCAATCAGTTCAGGTGCACGAGCCTTCGCTGCCCCACACCATCAACATCCTCAAGGGACTGCGGGACAAGTACGAGGCCTTCCACAAGGTTTCGATCACCGACGGCGCAATCGTTGCGGCCGCGAACCTCGCCGACCGCTACGTTGCCGACAGGTTCTTGCCAGACAAGGCCATTGACCTGATCGATGAGGCAGGCGCACGTCTCCGTCTCTCGATCCTCTCTGCGCCGCCTGAGCTTCGTGAATTCGACGAGAAGATCGCGGGCGTTCGTGGCCAGAAGGAAGCTGCCATCGAAGACCAAGACTTCGAAAAAGCGGCAAGCCTGCGCGACGAGGAGAAAAAACTCCTCGGCGAGCGGTTGCGCCTCGAAAAGCAGTGGAAGTCGGGCGATGTTGGCGCGAGCGGAACCGTCGATGAGGGAATCATCGCCGAAGTGCTCGCTGCAGCTACCGGTATCCCGGTCTTCAAGCTCACTGAAGAAGAGTCTTCGCGACTCATCTTTATGGAGAAGGCTTTGCACATGCGCGTTATCGGTCAAGAAGAGGCCATTTCGGTTCTCGCCAAGACCATTCGTCGCACACGCGCCGGGCTCAAAGACCCCAAGCGTCCTTCTGGTTCTTTCATCTTCGCCGGCCCCACGGGTGTCGGAAAGACCGAGCTCGCCAAGGCGCTCGCCGAATTCTTGTTTGACGACGAGAACGCGCTCATCTCGCTCGATATGAGTGAGTACGGCGAGAAGCACACGGTCTCGAGGCTCTTCGGTGCCCCTCCAGGATTCGTTGGATTCGAAGAGGGTGGCCAGCTCACCGAGAAGGTGCGCCGCAAACCGTTCAGCGTTGTGTTGTTTGACGAGATCGAGAAGGCTCACCCCGACATCTTCAACTCGCTCCTTCAGATTCTTGAAGAAGGTCGACTGACAGATGGCCAGGGTCGCGTTGTTGACTTCAAGAACACCGTCATCATCATGACCACGAACCTCGGAACCAAGGACATCACGGGAACCCCCATCGGGTTCACGTCGTCGACCGACACCGCTACTGGTTACGACCGTATGCGCGGCAAGGTTGTTGAAGAGCTCAAGAAGCACTTCAAGCCCGAGTTCTTGAACCGTGTTGACGAGACCATCGTGTTCCCGCAGTTGAACCCCGATGAGCTGCTGCAGATCGTCGACCTGTTCATCAAGCGACTGAGCGAACGTCTCATGGATCGCGACCTCACGGTCGAGCTCACCGTCCCAGCCAAGGAGCAGCTCATCAAGGTGGGGTTCGACCCCTCCCTCGGTGCGCGTCCCCTGCGTCGCGCGGTGCAGCACGAAATCGAAGACGCTTTGAGCGAGAAGATTCTGCACGGCGAGCTCAACGCCGGCGACCACGTGCACGTCGACTACATCGATGCAGCATTCGTGTTCACCACGAGCCGCCAGCTCGGCTTGCCCGAGCCGGAGGCCATCACGGCCGAGGCATAACAGCACTCGCGAGAGCACAGCTCTCCACACTGAAGGGCGACGGGAAACCGTCGCCCTTCGGCGTTTCCGGCGTGGCTCTACGAACCGTCACGCTCACTAGGCTGAAGCCATGTTCCCTCGCCCTAGCCGCATCATCATTCCCCAGTATTCGGCTCCCGCAGGGCTCAGCCTGGTTGCCGCGGCAGAACTTCTTGGCGACGGCAAGAGGGCGATTGCCGCGCAACTGATCGACTTCGCTGTGCGTAAGGTTGTGACGATCGCTCGCCCGGCAGGCCGCGGCAAGAGTTCGGGATTCACGATCACCCTGCAGAACGATGGTGCGGGCGAGGGGCCCGACGAGCGTGCCATCCTTCTCACGCTGTTTGGCGACCCGCTCGCCGAGGGTGCGAGCATCGTGCTCAACCCGAAACGCAATCGGGAGCTGGGCGCGCGCCTCAAGCATCCCCACGCGTGGATCGCGGCGAGGCTCGTCACAGTGGGCCTCGCGAGGCAGCGCGGCTTTTTTGAGAAGGCCATCACTCCGTGGCGCAAAGAGCCTATTGAGCCGACACCAATGGCTTTCCCCCTTGTCGACCATCTGTGGGGTGTGCACGACTACGTGAAACTTGCAGAAAAAGACCGACTTCGATTTCTTCAGTCGCCGGATGGCGCGCTGCGCAGAGAACCCCTGAACGAACTCGAGGTTCTCGTGCTCAACGAAAAGCTGCTGCCGTTCGCGGTGCTTTTTGGACTCGAGAAAAAGTGGATGGCCGAACTCGACCTGCAGTATCGCGACCTTCCGCCCGAGTTGGCGGCAGACCTGTTCGATGTGCTGCTCATCGCGGAGCTCGCTGGCTACGGCCTCGACATGCTGGTAGCCGTCGCCGATGTTGCCGACATTCTGGATGTGGTGGACGCGGCCGATGGGGTCGGGGCGATCTTCGGAGGCATCGGCGAATTCTTGGGCGGGCTGTAGCGCGTTCGAACGCCTGTACTACCCCTGAAGAGGGAGGTACGTCACGCGCCGCGTCACGCTACGGTTGGGGTTGGTTGCGTTTTCGTGGCCTCACCCGAACCCTGCTTGAGGAACCACCCGTGAATCTTCGCCGCCCTGCCGCCCTGCTCGCTGTGACCGCCTTGAGTGGGGCGCTCGTGTTTGCGACGGGTACTGCCGCTTCAGCAATACCAGTTGCGGGCACCGTTGGCGACTTCGCCTACTTGGCCGACGACAGCAACATCGCCGCCGGCGCGAGCGTTATCAATTACTTCGGCGGACCTACCGCAACAATTCCGTCAACCGTGACGCTCGGGGGAAACACCTACGACGTCACTTCGATCGGCGGTGACGCATTCTTCGATAATTTGCTGACCTCGGTCACGATCCCCGCCACAGTTACCAGAATCGGCCCCAACGCCTTCCAGGAGAACTTCCTGACCTCTGTAGTGATACCCGACTCCGTGACGACCATCGGCAACTCTGCCTTCGAACGCAACTCCTTAACTTCAGTCACCCTCGGCAACTCCGTGATGACCATCGGCACCTTTGCCTTTTACCAAAACGACCTGACTTCGCTGACGATCCCGGACTCCGTCACCGTCATCGACAACTTTGCCTTCTTCGACAACGCCATCGCTTCGGTCACCCTCGGCAATTCCCTCACCACCATCAACCAAGGGGCTTTTTACCAAAACGACCTCACTTCGCTGACGATCCCGGACTCCGTGACGACCATCGGCAACTCTGCCTTCCGGTTCAACTCGCTGTCATCGGTCTCGCTGGGCAGCTCAATCACCAGCATTGGCGAGTTTGCCTTCGCTGATAACTCTGTGACCTCGGTTGTCTTCCCCGAGTCCGTCACGAGCATCAGCGAGGACGCCTTCTCGTTCAACCCAACACTTACTAGCGCCACTTTCCTGGGTGCAGCACCGACAACCTTCCGCGCGCGCCTCGCCGGTGCCTCGCTCGGCGACGGGACCGGTCTGACCGTCTACTACAACTGGGCTTTTGATGCCGCTCGGGCTGCTGGTGGTTTCACCGCTCCCACGTGGCAGGGATACAACACCGTCGTGCAGGCGACGGTCGCGTTCAACATGAGCGGGCGCGGTACTGCTCCGGCTACGCAAACTGTCACTGTGGGCGGTGTTGTCTCGGAGCCTGCTGCCCCCACGTCAACGGGATCACTGTTCACTGGTTGGTTCACGGATGCGGCTCTCACCACGAAGGCGGATTTCGCTGGCGCGGTTACTTCCAACATCACTCTCTTCGCTGGTTGGACGGCGCTCGCTGAGACTGGCGCCGACATCACCCCGATGACGATTGTTGTGCCGGGGCTGCTTGTTGCGGTCGGGCTCGGGTTGATGCTGCTGGGACGCCGCAAGGCGCGCATAAGCAAATAGGGCTTCACCGCACTACAGTGATCTGGTGACTTCAGCTTTCAACGTGCGACCAGCGCGCACGTCAGACGTTCCCTTCATTCAGGCTCTCGTCGAGCCCCTGGTGCAACAGCGCATCCTGCTTGGCAAGGACCGCGTTGTGTTTTACGAGGCTGTTCAGGAGTTCCGCATTGCGGAAGATGAGTCGGGAACCCCGATCGGCGCAGGGGCCCTCCACGTCATGTGGGAAGATCTCGCCGAAGTGCGCACACTCGCGGTCGCCGACGAGTGGCTCGGCAAAGGTGTGGGGCACGCGCTCATCGAGCGTATTGAGGCAGACGCCCTCCAGCTCGGGC
>Ga0070745_1001528_pt1 | contig 12821 bp, 6 predicted proteins | sample VirMetDEL_Mar_4_FD_77438 | JGI IMG/M metagenome (GOLD analysis project Ga0070745, IMG submission 77438) | Aqueous microbial communities from the Delaware River and Bay under freshwater to marine salinity gradient to study organic matter... | ecosystem: Environmental > Aquatic > Marine > Coastal ...
AATCTAAAGTTTGCTACATCAAAAGTAGCCCCAGAATCATAAGCAATAGCAAGTCTTATCTCATTACCCGTTGATTCACTAACTTTAGGTGTGTTTTTATCAATGTGGACTACTTGTACGGCATTTGTTAAACTGTTTGTACCATACCAAAAATAAGCAGAATCGGTTCTCCTGTGCGCTCTATTGTAATAAGTAAAGGCATTTACAGTGCCAGCAACTGTTCCATCTATTTTGTAAACCGATAGACTGTAAGTAGTGCCACCTATGGTATGTGTTAAAGTATACCATGTATTATTGCTATTCATAACAACCTGTGGGCCATATGTTCCACTATTATCGTAAGACCATTCATAGGTAGGGGGAGAAGAGGTAACTATTCTAATCAGACCCCCAGAGGCTAAACTTGCGCCAGCCGTAATACTACCTAAACCTGTATCATCGTCAGATACAATACCTAATCTCAATTGGTTATCCGTAGCCCAATCTTCCGCCGATGAACCATTATGAGTTGTAGCATACACTATACCTGTTGAAATATCTGTATCAGAAGTATAAGCATCAGTGTCTAAAGCATTTTGTATACCAAAGAAAGGTTGACCTCCTAAGTTATTACTCCACCAAGATAAACTGAATCTATTGTCATAAGTTAGGTTTCTTGATACATCTGATACATAACCAAACCTACCACCACTTGTCATTAAGTTTGATTCACCTGTATCTCTAATTACTTCTGCATCTACGCTAATTCTTGATGTGTTTTCTCTAAGATATTCTTGTTTTGCGATACTTAGTGCTTCTTCTCTATTGAATATATCTGGATAATTTAAAACTCTCCACCTTAAATCACTACCAGAAGGAGTTGGGTAGTCTGCGAAAGCAGAGTTTCCATTGTAGTAAACTCTTACATTTGTAATTTTACCTCCGGTTTGTGTTGCTAAGTTTGATGATTTTAAATTATTTCTTGTGAAAGAGTGATTGCTTGAGTAAGACTCTCTGAAATCTAATCTGTTATCTCTTCCTATCAACCAAGAAAATGTCTTTAGATTTCCAGATAAACCATTACCTTCTTTTTCTTTCATATCATTTAGAAGATTCATAATAGTCTGCCCTCTTGCATCGTGAACAGAACCAAAGTTGTCAGAGTCTAACTCATTGGTTTTAGGGATGTTTGCTATATCTGAAATACACGGTAAAGAAGAATTTGAAGACCAATTATCTGTGAGAATCATTGATTGCATATATCTCATTTTATCAGACGCAAAGTATGTTCCAGAGTTAGGTGCTTTTACCAGACCTGTTAAATTTAACACAAGTCTAAAAGAAAACAAAGCGGCTGGAGAGTTAAATACTCTAACTTTATCAAAATTACCTTCAACATTTTCAGTTAAAAACTCATTACTACCTATTTTTACATCACTTCCAGACGACCCAGCAGTTTCATCAACTTTCAATTGGTCTATAACATTCTTAGGCCCCGTAACTATTTCATATTCTGTTATGAAGACACCTTCTAAAGAATCACCTACCCTACCTGCCGAATCGGTGCGGGTACTTTTGCTACCCCAAAAGAAGTAATAGTTTTTAGTTTCAGAGTCTCTACTTGCGCCACCTATGCACTGTATGACCCCATAACCACTTGATTCAAATTGGGATGCGTCTTGGACTACAATGTAATCTTCCCCAATATCTATTTGTTGTAAAAGGACAGTACCATCATTAATGAATAAATTAGAGTTTGGGTGAGTGTTCATAAAGAAGGAACTATTAGTATTCTTATAATTCGCAGTAGCGTGTAAATAATAATTATCAATTAGATATGGGAAACCTTGAGTTGTTGTTTCGTAATCCCCAAAGTCTACAAGCCCACCACTTTCATATCCCGGTCTTCCACCACAAGCATTAGTATTTAGATTCCAAAATCTTGATACATCAATAAGGCAGACTGCACCTCCTTTATCTTGCCAATTATGATATTGGTCAAAAGGCTCCTCGTTAGAACCACCTTCTAAATCAGCCCATGTAGAAGCAGAAAACGGTTCCGCCGTTGGGTCAAGAGACCATATATCCAAATCTTCTCCTATTTTCAAATCTGTAAATACATCAGCATCTCCGTTTTCATCAAATTGGTCTGCGAAACTCAAGGACACTTCATAATTCTGGGGAGTAGGTTGAATAAGACCAAAGTCTTGTTTGCGATAACCACCGTCTGCGTCTGCATTTCCGTCATTTCTCATATCAGCCCAAAGAGCAAAACAATGCTTGTAGCCATTACTTTCATCAACCTTTCTTAAACTATAAATGGTGTGTTCTCTAAGCCATTCTCTTTTAATGCCTTTAACTCCAGATATAGTTGAAGTGCCATATCGGACTTTTGCTACAGTGCTTGTGCTTGAATCTGGGTCAAAGTCGGTAGAACCTACTCGTAGTAGAGTAGCACTGATTCCATCTGGGTCTTCATAATGTCTACTAATTCCTTGATTCCAATTTGACTCCCCTCTACTCTTTGCCTTTAGATACGCAAAAGAATTGTTTGTGTTGGGGAAATCAGAAACTTTCCATGCTTTATATTTAGTGCTTGATGCTTGGACTGCTACCATAAACACACCATTTAACTCTTCTTGATAAAAACCTGTATGGACTACTATTTGACCATCATCGAGACTATGAGCAGAAGATGTTGTAAACTCTTCACTTGTTTTACTGTAGGTAACAGTGTGGTTGCTATTAGGTTCTGTTATTGTATCTGCAATAATATACTGATGGTCTCCTGTCTCTTTATCAACTAAATCAATAATAAACTCTCTAAGCCTATTTGCTTTGATATGATACCACATAGCGGGGTCTGTAACACCAAAGTTAGTAGTTGATGTAGTCAAATCATTTTGCAGAGTGTCAACACTTACAGTGCCGTCACTATTCCAACCATAAAGACTATTTAGCACCGAACCTTGAGTAGAGTTAAAAGGTCTATCTAAGAATGAGCCTTTACCATGTCTCCAATAAGGTTTAGCCGCTATAACACCAAACTGTGCTTTGAACCAAATAGATGTAGGTAAGTCTCTCATCCATCTTGCGTGTAGATTGCGATATTTCGACCTTATCTGTGGTAATTGAAGATTTATTGTATTTTGTTTGTAAAGAACGGCTGGAGTTTTAGGATATGATTTTGAATCGTAGCCGTTGATTACGCTTAAGTCATAAGCCATAGCATCACTACCAGACACACTCTGATTGTTATTGACTGCATAAGGCCACCTTTCTACTAATACATGTAAAGTAGTAGATGTTGGAACTGCTATAACCTTTAGAGGTCTTGCGGTAAAATGCTGAAATACGCTTGCACCTATGCTAATTCCAACGGGGAAACAAAACTCGTCACCTAAAGAAAGATTATGGGCGGAAGAAGTTGTGATTTCAATCAATGTTTTTCCTTCATAATCAGAGTTTAAAGACTTTAAATTTGAGGCTTCAAACATCTGGTCGTCTGTATCTGCGCCGGTAGTATCTGTGGTTCTTATTCTAACAAACCATGTATCTTCTTCGGTAGAGTTATCTTTAATCAAATACATCTGATTTACTGTATAGGTTCCGTCAACAGTAGTGCCTTTGACAACAATCGTATCTCCATCCTGTATATTACCATAAGTGTCAATGTGCAACATAGGGGATGGTGTGCCTGTATATATTCTATCATCAAACTTTAAAATAAACTCTCTATCAACTTGTTTAGGATGATGCCCCATAATGTGCAACACATCGTCACCTTCCCATTCGTCTTCAACATTGTTTGGCCCATCTTCGTCTTCGTTGATATATATCTGAATCGCAGAACCAGAATACAAAGAACATCTTCCGTTTGCTATTGGACTCATACCCACTGAATAGGTATCTGTATCATACCTACTGAAACCTAACTCCGTTCCCTTTGCCCCCATATTTCCGCTACCCATCAATAAAGAATCGGAAATAGCAGTAGTTTCATCTATTCTCTTTTCAACAAGAGAAGCCATAGAAAGGTGATTACTTAGACTTATGAAAGCATTTTGACCTAACTCCCATATAGGCAAGGTTCTATCTAATATGCTAAGTGAATCTCTTGCAGTTATACTTGTTTTTAGTGTCTGTGCTTTAGTGTCTTGTCTATGGTCTACTGATTCAATAGTGCCTTGCCAAATAGGTCTATCTTCATTGTTTAAAAACATAAATAGTTTCCATTCTGTTGTAGCGACTCCTGTTGTTAGAGGGGCTAATGTGTAAGAATTGTCATCGTCTAAAACATCTATTTTCAATATGCTAATTTTGTTTGCGCCGGTTGACATATTGAAGGAAGTTACGGGGTTGGGGATTGTTCCATCAAACTTGTTTGTAAGAGGGATTGCTATTGCGGCTCTATCTATCATTGTCACTATATTAGCATAGTAGGTAGAATTAAAACTCCAATTAGCATCTAAAGACCACCCGTAAGAAGTAGTCTTATCTACTGCTACATTGATAGTGCCATTAGCAAAAGATGTAGTGCTTCCATTTGAATATGCTCTCCAAGTATTAGCAACAAAGTCTGGAACTACTTCAATATCGCACCACGCCTCTACTTCCGGTTGCTCATCTGGAAAACCATTAGCAAATCGAGTAAATGCAGTATCTACTCCTAAATCTGCTAATGTTATTGGAACTGTCATCAAAGCAGTAGTATCATCAAAATCATCATTAGATTTATTGTATGTTGTTGTAGATTTGTAACCTATTTTAAGTGTATAATCCCAATCAGTATCTGTTATTACTTTGTGAACAGCAATTCGCAAATGAAAACTTTCTCCTATTCCTTTGAATCTAAGTGGCCCATCGTAAGTTATTACTCTCTCTGTTCCAGATGTAACCGTAGGAGTAGGATTACCAGAACCCTTTGCCACATACATATTATTGATAAAAAATACATTTTTAGAAGGACTTTTTATTTCATGGCTGATAAAGGTAGGTCTGTTATCAGTAGAGTCTGTGTTAGGGCTTTCAGCAACATAAACACTTGCGAAAGAAATAGTATTTAGATTACCATCTGCCGAATCGTGGGATGGGTAGCCAGAGGTCTGCCTACCTGTCTGTAAAAAGGATATTGGGGAACCAGCATACTTATCTAAAACATTTGCTGATATTTCGATGTCTGGGTTTGAAATAGGTGAAACACCCCAACTAAAATCCATTTCACCAAGAGGACAGTAGTATTTCCCGTTAGAATCATGGCCGTTAAAAAAAGCAAGATATGAATCTCCGGCAGAACCTTTAAGCCTCTGCCTATTTCCTAAAACAGAGTTAGGCACTTTAGGTTTTGCTTGCGAAAATGTTCTTGTGGTATTATCTCTTGTTTCATCATATTTTAACCATTGAGATATACTACCATTATGAGTAAGTTTATCATCGTCACTACCACCTAATTGTTGATATTCAGTAGTGTAATCGTAAGTAGGTTCGCCCGATAGGTAAATGCCTGTTCTTTTTCTTTCTGGGAATGAATATTTAAATTTTGGATTTAGTCTTGCGTTTTCTCCAATTGCAGAACCAAAGTGGGTTTTAGTATGGTCTAATGTTCTTACATTAGCATCATTTAAATCATCTGCTACTGCTCTTGAAGATGAAAAATCATCATAGTAGCCACCTACCCAGAAATTGTATAATGTATTTACCTGCTTCATATTGGAACACCTTGCGCTCTTAACTCTGCTGTCACTCCTTGTGTCACTTGCTCAACCATCTCTGGTAGCGTCATTCCATTAAAGTTGTTAGTCTGTATCAACTCTACTTTATGCAAAAGGCTTTCTACTCCGCCTTGTGTGATTTGTTTGTAAATAGCACCTGTGAAGTTTGACCTCTCTCCAAAGAATAATTCTTCTCTTGCATTCGCAAACTCATTCTGTTGTTGAGTTAAAGTATCATAAAATTGCTTATGAGAATCTGCTAAATCGTCTTGACCATCTTTTTCAACTTTCAAAAGACTTTCATAATATTCTTTTGTAAACTCATCTCCGTCTGCAAAGTAAGCGTTTCTAATGCTTGCCAACTCTTTATTGTAAACCTTTTGAGCCTCATTAAGTGCTTCATTTCCATCAGCAAACTCGCTGAAAATATCTTCATAATATCCTTCAAAAGAAGCAACTTCTTTTAAGGCCCCTTCTGGTGTAACATAACCTACTGTATATACTTCTCCATACTTAACTTCCATACCTGCAATTCTTTTTGTAAGTTCTTTTTCTGTAAGAACCAAACTATCTAACATTTGTTGACCCATATCAAAATCTGCATTACTAAGAAAATCTTGCGCTTCGGTAATAGCACTCACTTGTTGTTCGACAACTGACAACTTTGATATTTGGTCTTCGTAAGCGTTAGCAGTAGCAACATCTCCTCTTTTTACTGCTGCTTCATGAGCCTGTTCAAATCGTAATCTTCTTGTATGAATATCGTCTAAAGTCTGTTGTGCTAATTCAGCATTTTGCTTTAAGTCGTTGAAAGACATATCAAAGACTCCTGTCAACACCGCTTCTTGCCCTGCCGTACCAGATAATTCTGCTAAAATCGCAGAAGTCCTATTTAATTCATCATTAAGACCTCCTAAATTATCAAGGTCGCTATTGAAATTGTCACCAAAAATACTGTCAAATAATTCAAAACCAAGATAAGCACCTAATGTTACAAGTGCGCCTGTTATGGCAGTAAGACCACCCGTAGACATATGTAGAGCCATTCCCATACTCTTTATACCCTTAGTCATTTTGATAATAGCGGGAATTGCTTGACTTAACATCATTAAACTCATAGTATACATAGTAGCACTCATTTGTTTACTACCGTCTACAATCATAGGGAAGAGTAAAGAGAATCCCATCAAAGTCTTTTGTGTGGTTTTTAAATACATATTTCCTTCTATCATAGCAGCATGAGAAGCCTTCATGCTCTGCGTAAAGGACATTGTAGAAGCACCTGCCTTTTTCTGTGCTACTGCTAATTGCTCATCTGCCGTAATGACTTGAGTTATTGCTATTCTTTCTTGATTTAAAGTCATTATATTTTCTCTTGTTTTTGCTATTTTTTCATCAATAGCAACTGTTGTCTTTCCTTTTGATAATAACTCTGCCCTTTCTGTTTGAAGAACCATTAGACGATGCCTTGCTTCTTCTTGAAGAGATAATAAATCTGCTTGTCTGGTAGTTAATCTCTTAAGTGTCTTAGAGTCTAATTGTTCTGATAACACCACTTCATTTGCCATAGCATTTGCGTGTGCAGTAAGAGATTGGTTTATTTTTTCTTGTAGACCAAGACTTTGAAACATTGTTGTTATGCTTCTTTTGTCTATTACTTCTCTTGTGGCTTTAGTAGCAATAAGTTGCTGACTTATTTGTTTTTCAAATATAAGGTCGTTATTAGCGATTCTTTGATTTGTCATAGATTGACCTCTCAAAGCAATATTCTTCTGTAGTTGATTTCCTTGACTTCTTAAAGCACCAGAAAGTTTTCTTAATGCTTTTTCTGCTTCTCCAGCCGACTGTGCTTCCTGTAAAGCAAGGAGAGCATCTTCCTTCTTTGCTCTTATATTCCTTATTTTTTCTTCCAAAGCCCCTCTTTCTGCCTGTCTTTTTCTAACTAAAGCATTCGCAGATGATAAAACAGATTGTTGTTCTCTGTTAAGAGCAGTAGCACTTCTGAAAGTAGTCAATATACCTTTTTCATTCGCAAGATTTTCTAATGTTCTTGCGTCATACAATTTCTTGTATTCCATAGCCTCTATTCTTGTTTTATTGATTGCATCCGGTCTTGATGCTTGGTATGCTTTGAATGCAACTGTAATACCTACAACTCTAAGGGCTAATTCTGCCAGAGGTTGAATTAATTGTTGATAAGCGTTTGAGGCTGCTATTACATTACCTGCTACCTTATCCATACCGGGAATTTCAAGAACCGTTTTTGCACCCTTTAAGAATGTCTCTTGCGCTCTATATGAAGTCATATATGCTTCTGCTAAATCCTCCCCTATCGCTACCTTCATGTCATTTATCTTTGCTTCCATTTGCGTTGCTTGGAAAACGGCAGATTTTGTTTTATTTTCAAACTCTTCAATAGCGGGATAAAGTGTGTTGAAAGCATCAGTTTGCATCTGTGTTAGACGATGTTGATTTTCCATTATCTTTAGGAATTTGATATAGTGACGGGAACCAGCAATACTTACTGCTAATGCTCTTTTTTCCTCTGCCGACATAGCATTATAGGCTGGAGTTATTCTTTCTATTACATCAGTTAATTTTAATTGCGCTACTCCTTGAGCATCAAGACCCGGAATTAATTCAGCAATAGCCTTTGTTGCTTCGTTATTTGCATTTCCGAGACGCTGATAAATCATACGCAGACCTGTTCCCGCCCTGCTTACTTCTTCACCTGTTTCAAGTAGCAAAGCAGACATAGCGGCCATATCACCAATTGACTCACCTGCAATATCCGCTTGACTTGCGAATTGGTTAAGAACGAATGTAATATCTTCCATTGTAGCAACAGAAGTATTTTCAATTGTGTTAAGTTGGTTTAGGGCGTGTATTGATGCTTCTCTTACAAGATTAGCCTGTTGCTCTGCCGTTAAGTTATCATATTGGGCTTGAGTAAGACCGCCCATAAGGAATTGAGTTTGTTGTGCTAAAGCAATAAAACGATTCATACCTAATTCGGTTTCCATTTCACCGACTTGAGCCATCAATAGACCCTGTCTTGTAGCCTCAATAACTGCAAGTTGGGAACCCAATACTGCCTTTAACTGCGCCGTTCTTGCTGCAGCGGCTAAAGATTCAGCACCTGTAAATGCGAAAGCGTGACCCATTTCTTGTGCTGCTTCTGCGAATGCTCTAACTTCGCCTTCTCCGGCGTTATAGAATTTACGAACCCTTACAAATTCTTCTTCAAATTCAAAAAATGCCGCCGTAACACTATTTACGGCATCAATTATGTAAGATGTGCTTTCTGAAAAAGTGTCAGCGATACTACTTATTGTATCAAGAACAATCGCTTCTTGGACTACCATAGCGGCACGAGTATCACCAAGTAACTTCTCCGACTGTAATTGTCCTATTACATCGAAAAATACTCGTGCTGCACCTGCTTTTGCCATCTAATCACCAGCCCATTCTTTTAACATATTACCCATATCTTTTGGTTTTACTGTGGCTGAATCTGCTCTCCTTTGATTTCTTCTTGCTACTGCTTTTTTAGCATCTATCTTATTATCTTTTTCATCGTATTGTTCTTTTATTCTACTGCTAATTTCGAGTGCTATTTCTAAATCATAATCTAATTTTATCCATCCACCCTTACAATCGTATTTTTCAAACAAATCACTTGGTAAGACCCCTTTAAATGTTGAGCATAACATCGGCGCAACAGAGGTCAAGAATCCAAAGGGACCGCACCCTCTAAGTCGTCTCCTCTGACGAAGTTTAGTATGTCTCTAACTTCTTCGGAAGTAAGAGTATTAATATCAAAATTTTCTTCAATTACACATCTTGGAACCCATGCTTGAATTTGCGAATCAATACCTGCACCTGCTTCTGACAGAGCATCATTAAATTCTTCATGTTGCTCTGGAGTCCACTCTGCGGGGTTTGTTCCAAAATGTCTAAATTTTCTAAAGGTCTGGGCTTGGATTTTTTCAATAGCAAGTTTATCCATACCGGAGGCTTGTCTTACCCAAATCTTCTTTCCGTCATTCAATTCTATCTCTTTCTTTAATACAGGCACTTTTATCACTTTCCTTTACTTTTATACGAGTCATTGACTCGTTCCATTTAGCAATTATACTACTGTTGCTAATCATGGAATATCACTTCATGGTGGGCTTTCATATGCAATAGTAGCAGTAAAGTTATTCCCTACTGCTTGTTTAACTACTGATATTGAAAATATTTCTGTTCCGGCGGTAAGACTTTGTAGAAATGTTTCAATTAAACCACCTAATGTTAGGTGAGTGCCGTGTATCGTTTCTACGGCTATGTTTGCTGGGGTTGCGACAGGCACTTAACTACCCCCATCACGCATCCAAGTCAAGTGTAGATAAAGCAGAGTCTGTGCTTTCAAAAGCAACTTTTACGGTGGAAGTAGCAGTTAAATCATACAGAGCATGGAACTTTACAGTCATTGTCTGTGAATCTCTACCGCTTACTGATGTTTCTGGCATTTCATAATGTAAATTAAAGAAATCAAATCTAATAAAGTTTGTAGCACTGTCTTCAAACAAAACAGATAGCGCAGGTGTGCTACTGCCCGGATAGACTTCTGCCGCACCATTAGCAGATGTAGCACCCATCATTTCAGCGTAAGTTATAGCATCGTCAAGACCTGTGTCTCCGCTTTCTGTCATTTTGTGGAAAGTAATCGAACCGCTTACTTCACGAGTAGTCACAGGTGGCTTTCTTGCTACACTGTTTGAACCAAGAGCGTAAGTATTGTCTATATCGTGGTTATTTTTAATTTCAAAATCAATACTCTGAACCATTGAAGAAAATGCAGATGATGTTGCTGCTTCTTCAAAGTTTACATAAGTCTTTGCGAAATGCAAAGCATCTCCTGTATAAGTTGGAACATCGGTTCCTAAACTACCAGCCTCTGCGGTCTGGGTTGAACCAATAGTAGCAAATGAAATCATAGCGTATTCTCCGACAGAAGCAGATACTGACATTGATTCCATAACTTGACCCGGAAATAGTGCCTCTCCATCGTCACGACCAATGCGGAATGTGTAAGAAGGTAATTCAGTAACACTTGTAATTGCTGGTTCTGCGATTATACCTGTTGTTGGCCCTGCTGATTCAAAGACAGTAGGGTTGTCTCCAAATAGACCGTGAATACACATCATTGTGAAGTGGCAAGGTTGAAGGACTTGTGACCAACCTCCAGAGGAGGAGATTTTGCCCATAACTGCTTGTCTACTATTCCAATAATTCATGTCGCTTCTTTTGTTTACATCAAAAGTCTGACCAAAGGTTTCTGATTCAACTTCGCCTACTGCGTCTGTAGGAACCGCAGTAGCATATGTGGTTTCTTTACCAATGGCTAAATACCTATGAACATTACTTAATGCCATATATCAGACACTGTATGTTTGTCTAATAAAGACTTCTTATACTTCTCTTTGGAACATCCGAATCTTTTTCATATAAGTTAGTGTTAGAGTATGAACACAAACAACTTCATCATCATCTATCTTACTATCAAGGACTGCATCATAAGATATTAGAGAATCAATTCCATCTTCAAGTCCTGTTTTAGTATACAATTCATCAAAAACTTCTCCCATAATTGATAGACCAAGACGGTATGCGTTTTTGTAATCTGTTCCACGAGTTGTAACATAGATAATTACATTATATCTCTGGTCTGTCCTACGACCTCCCAGAACTAAAAACTCTGGGGATTCTAATTTCTGTGTAAGGACATGGATTGTGGGAGGTCTGAATCTATTTATCATGGCTTGCGAAGATAAGTCGTAACCATACAAAATACTTGATTCTGTGACATGAGTCTTGATTAAGAATCTATTGCTTGCTTTAAGAACATTAACAATATTCAGACCTGTGCGAATAAGAGAGTTAGTAGTCCAATCGGACATATCCATTTCGTCTGGGGAATAAGCACCATATGGAGTATAATATGCTACATACCAATCAACTGTTCCTGTTGTATTACCAAAAGACGCAGTCTGTGATACAGAAGATGTTGCCGTAACTTCAAGATAATGTTGTTGTGCATCGTCATCTTCTATAATTTCTCGCATATACAATCTTGCCGTTCCGTCATTCGCAAGAGTAAGTCGCAAAAGACTTGGAACTGCATCATCTTCTGCCATACTTAAATCTAAATCAGAAGAAGTAGCAGTAGTAGCACCAACTAACTTTACTTTATTATTTGAACCATTTGCTTTTACTTCTACTCTGTAAGAACCATTATCAAGAGTCATTAAAACTTCATCGTTATCTGGATTAGATACATACTTCATAGCACAGATTATAGTTAAATCGTTTTCACTATCTGCAACTGTCTGACTCCATATCTGACCAGAACCTTCTATTCTCCAAGCGTCACCATTTACAGAACCATCTCCAGATAGACCTGTAAGACTCCAAGCGTTATTGTATTCTCCTATTGGGCTTGATGGGTCTGTACCACCTACTCTTGCAGACCAATAATGACTATTTTTTGCTATTCCCATATTACTCAACTCCAAAACCTGCTTTTAATCCAGCCGCTTCTGCAACTTGTTTACTCCATTTAGGAAAGTCTTTTCTTACAAAAGTTTCAATATAAAGTATGTAATCAAATGTTCTTGTAAATCCGGGGTGTGTGCCTGTTTTTCGCATAGCACGACTGTTATCTCTTGCGTTTCCAGAAAACTTATACCAACCTGCGCTTGATTGTACCACCTGTGGTAAAAATCGGGAATATTTGAAAGGTTTAATTCCTTGAACCAACATCTTTGATATATTTAGACCACGAGAACCTTTTATTCCTTTATCAGCGTGTGCAGGGTCAGAAGCAGTATGCACTCGAATAAAAGAAGAACCGGGAATATCATCTTGAGTTAGAGCATCACCTATTGTTGTATGAATTGACTTAGATGGTTTATTTGGAACTTTAATATTGTAAAGTGGCCCAGCCATTTTCTTTAGTTGTTTGCGAGTATCTGTAATAGCCATTTCAATAACACCTCTAAGAGTATTTTTCATTATTTTATCGCCATCATAACCTAATCTATCAAGAGCCTGTACCAAATCTCTTTCATCCCAATCAAGACGAAA
>Ga0070745_1001531_pt1 | contig 12810 bp, 6 predicted proteins | sample VirMetDEL_Mar_4_FD_77438 | JGI IMG/M metagenome (GOLD analysis project Ga0070745, IMG submission 77438) | Aqueous microbial communities from the Delaware River and Bay under freshwater to marine salinity gradient to study organic matter... | ecosystem: Environmental > Aquatic > Marine > Coastal ...
TAAAATGGATTACGATCAAAAGCTAGAAGAGATCTTAGACAACGTTAAAACAGATAGAGCAGCAATCAACTCTGTTTTGGTTGATGCAATGGTTTATTTGAAAAAGAATGAAGAAAATCATACCCGTGCTGGAATGGTTGTTGCAAAGTATTTTGAAGCTCTTCAAAGGTCTAATGAGCAATTGATCAAAGTTCTTACCCTCCAAGAAAAAAAGCTTCGTCATGAAAGCGACGATCTTTCCTCTGAAGAGCTTTATGATATGTTGGAAAGCGAAAAGAACTAAAGGAAATTTAACATGTCTAAAAAGCCAGATTTTGGTAGAGAATTAGACGATCTTAATAACGATCCGGATCAGCCGTTTATTGAGATTGGTAAATACTTCAGAGACAAAAACAGAGGTGCTAAAGATCTTTTAATTAAGAATAATCGGCACACCGCTGTTGTTTTATCTTCCGATTTGAATTCAGAAGTAGATGATAAAAACAAGTTTTATCACGTCTATCTTTTGAGTGATGTACACGCCAATAAAGCTAATCCTTTAGATATTTTAGATACAGATATCAAAGGACTTTCCTCTTCTGATTTAACAAAACTATATCAAAAGACTATTTTAGCAAACTTCAATGATGACGAAAGTTATGTTTTTAACGCTTCTGACTCTGCCCTAGGGCAAGGAGATCTAGTTGAAATAGTTTATGACAATGTTGTTGATGGTGAGCTATCTGGAGGCCGGATTGTATCTATTTCAACGATCTTGACCCCACTAGCACAGGGAACGGTGGCATATGCACAAAAAGTGGATCTTAAGAAGGTTGCAAATGAAACTATCCGAAAAGCAAGAAAAAGATCAGATAACTTTAAAAACACAACAAAGTGCGAAAAAAAGGCGTTGATAAACTTTCCGGATGCTGATAGATATATTTTTAATTATTCCGGAAAGATTAGGCATTTTGATTACAATTGTTGCAAGGACGAGATCAACAAAGCAGCAAGAGATATGCAAAAAAGTATAAAAATTACTACAAATACCTCTCTTTGGTCTAAAACATCTTTTCAAAGTGAGATTGAGACAATCATCAATCAGGCATTTGGCAATCAATACTATCCATATCTCTTTGGGGGGGTTCGGGAATATACCAATCCTAGTGTATATCGCTGGAAAAAGAATAGAGATAAAATTCGGAAAGCATCAATAGGTGGAAAAGACTATTTCACAGCGTATCAAGACAAGTTAGATGATACTAGGCGCTTGTTCAAAGACGGCGCTTTTGATTGTTCGGGAGTTGTTGCTTATCTGGCTTTTGAGTTAGGGTTTATAGTTGGGTTGAGAAATAACCCCAAGCCTGTAACGCCATCCAATTACAATAAAAATTCTTGGAAATATGGCAGAGGATCACACGCACAAGCGCATTTGGCAAAAGATTTTGGACTAGAGATCACAATTGATCAGTTTGCTCACACTCCGGGAGCCTGTGCTTTTTATAAAAGAGGTAATGTGTATGGTCACGTCCTTATATCCCTAGGAAAAGGGTACAGCAAGAAAAGTGATGGAAGTTATGTCATTATGACAGCAGAGGCAATGAATTTTTCTTATCATACAAAAATAAGAGAAGCAACTTTTAAAGACGTGAAAGGTGATAGGAAGACAGCAAAACATAGGAAAGAAGAAGTGTTTTTTGGTATACCAATCACTTTTGCCTTGGCTCAAAGATTCTATTAAGATGTGCAAAAGAGTCAACAAACTTTGGTGTCCGGACGAAAAATTCTTTAAATTAAGGCAAATAGTATATGACTATCTCTATCGATAAAAAAAGTTTAGGCTTTAAAAACAAAAACACAGATCAAGATGTCTTAAGCCAAGAGCAGTTAAGCTCGATTAATAGCTTAAACCCTTCACTTCGCAAGGCAAAGCTGATCGGTGTTGGTGGGTCTCAAATGATGATCCCTCGACCAGAATACAACAAAAGAGACTCAGATTATGTAATTGAAACTCCCAACTCAAACGCTAGTATTGTGATCGGTCGTGATAGGCCATCGGGCTTGATGTCTGGGTATGGAGGGTTGGGGCAGCAAAAATGCTCAACAATTGATTTAGTTGCGGGCAGAGTTTCTGCTTTTTCTAGAACATCTTTTCGTGATGCAGATGAAAATTCAGAACAAAAAGCTTTTGCAGATCCAAACTTCAAATATGATGCTAGCAGGATTTATATATCAGAAAAGACAGATATTGATCTTAACTTTAAATTAGTGAATGCAAAATTCAATACAACTCCCAATATCAAAGGCAGAGCGGCAATTGGAATTAAATCTGATTTAGTCAGAATCATCGGAGACGAAGGTATCAAATTAGTTACCGGTGTTTACAATGAGGGAGACAAGACACCGGCAGGTATTCAACTTATCGCTCAAAATAGCGATGAAGGTGTTTTAGAGGTGCAGCCATTTGTTAAAGGCAAGAACTTTTTTCAAAGTTATTTTCAACTTTATCAGAACGTTTTGATTATCAATGGTCTTTTGCAAGAATTTATCAACTATCAGGTTTCTTTCAACAGGGTTGTAGAGAGCCACACTCATTATTCTGGAGCACCGGGCTCACCTACAACCCCTCCGGGCTTGGTTACTATTGAATCTTTTGCCGGAATTTCCTCTAGATTGAAAAAACAAATGGAAACAGTCGGAAGAAAGTTGGAACAGCAAACAGAAAACCTGATTAATTGGGAACAAATTTGGACGAATCCAAAAAGTGAAACATTTTTACTTTCTAGGTTTAATGGAACGAATTAATGGCAGATTTAAAAGGAAAAACAAAAAGCGAGAAAAAAGCACTTAACCAACTGGATAAGATGCAAAAAGAAGAGCAAGCTATTTTAAAAACAGCCCAACAGGTGTTCGACGAAAAGCAAAAGTTGCAAACGTATGTTGATCGTTATATCGATGCGTTTTACGATTTTTCTGTACGGTATGAGAACAACATTCAGCAGGTTGGTAACTTTTATATCGGAAGAGAGATTCAAAAGTTAAAGAAAGACTTCCAAGATGAAATTGTGTCCGCAACTGACTTTCAAAAGGTTAGTGCTTTTTATGGCGATTACATCAGGAAGTATAACATTGATAACTTGGCTAGAGATACGATCAGATGCTTGATCAAGAGACTTCCAGAGTCTGAAGTTAGAAAGCTTTTTGAACAAAAGCAAAAAGAAATAAATGATTTTATTAGAACATCACAGAGGGGTGTTGCGGAGGCAGTTGAAATTGCAGACAATGCTTTGGGTCTTGCAAGAGATGCAGCCAATTTTTCCAAAAAGTATGTTCAAAACTTTTCTAATTTGAAAGATAGTTTGAAGATTGTTCCAATTCAAACTATTAACGACGTTAAGTCATCGCAGATAAAAAGAGAATTTCTAAATTCAATTTTGCCTATTATTATTTCCACTGCAACCAGAATTGTTGACACAATTGTTAATAATATCTGTGACGAAGCAGAGGTCGGAACGTTTTCTTTTGACGACATTCCCGGCTTGGCCAATCAATTAAGAAGACAATATGGAGTAGATCCTGATACATTAGAAGACTTTGTATCTTTTCTGGCTGATTTGTCTTCATTTTTAACAAAAATAGAGATCTGTTCTCTATTCGAAGGCAATCCAAATGAAAATGTTGTTGATTCAGTTAGGTATTATGCTGAAGCGTTTTATCCAAATATATCACTCTACCTGAATACCAATGAAAAGATTGCCAATTTGTTTTTATTCTTGGGCAAACTTATTCCCGAAAGTGAGCAGTTCTGTTCAGATGTGGCAGTAGCAGCACTTGGGGACGAGCCTTGCTTAAACCCAGAAACATATGCCGGAAGGTTGCGTAGCTGTGTCTTGGAAAAGGATAAAGATAAGTTAGATGTTTTAAGAAAAGATTTTGTTAAAAATAGATTGGAAAGTTTAGAAAACGCAATCGAAACAGCATTCTTCCCTAGGGAGATGAGAATAAACCAGCTAAAGGTTCAAGAACTTTTAGACAAAGCAGAACAAAGAAGGAAAGAGCAATCTTTGTTATCCATCGTAGATGGTTATGAATCATACTACAAAGAGGGTTTGGATGGGTTTAAAGATTATTATAATTTTAACTTCAACTACAATGAAGATGCAGAGCCTTTTTTAAATTCAATATTTAGGCAGTTGACCGGCTCTAATAAAAGCGTTCAGGAAGATATCAATAAAATAAAAAATTCTTTAGTCAAATCCTATGAAGAGGGCATTTCCAAAATAAGCAAGCAAGTCAACCCTCAATTGGAAAAGAACATTCTTTTAAGTGAAGGCGAGATCCGTAGCCAATTATCTGATGGGCAATATGAATATAGTGTATTCAAGAATTATGGAAACTTTACAGAAAGTTCTAGAGCATTGACATATTATGTCGATGTGTTTGAAGCGATCGACAAAGGGACAGATCCGAAAAGATATTCTTACAATCCGGATTTGAAAGTTCCGTTTTATACAAAACTGTTTGCATACTCTTACACTCCGTTTGAAAAGAAGAGAAGAAACAGGAGCAGGTTTACTGAAATTAGCAACTTAATTGCAATCAATGATAAGAATGTCCGATACAGGCCAATCCCTTCTGGGTTTAAGAACGAAGTTATTCTAGAGCAGAAAAAAGACGACATCAAGGAAGGAAATTCATTTACAAATTACTTGTATAATTCCCTAGGTATTAACTATGGCAAGGTAGGGAGAGGTGATTCAAATTCTTTGATTGATGAAAAATACAAAAGAGAACTGCACACGACATATAATCAGTTGGCAAAGGTTTGTTACAGCAGTGTTTATTCTAGAAAAGTCCCTGTTGCTGCATCAAACAACTCCTTTGATTCCTCAAAGATTTCGTCATATGATGTTATTCCACCTTACTACCCGGCAGATGATAGAAGTTTTTGTGGAAAATTGTTTTCATCACGAGCCGGCTCTTTGAAGTACAAAGAATTGGTGAACTTCAAAGAAGAAGCTAGGATTGTTGCCGGAGTTGATATTTTTGATTACTACAAACCAGCAGCAAATGAAATCATTGATGAAGAGTTTGAAAGAGAAAGGTATTTAGACCTTCTGTTAAAGTTTAAACTTCAGGTGGCTAGCTTTGTTTTAAAGTCTATTCACGTCTTTTCCCAGTTTGATTTTGAAGAAGTTGATGTAGATGATATGATGAAAGACTTCATTTATATTCAAATGTTCAGAAATTTGATCTTCAAAGATGCTCTGGGATCGCAAGAAAGTTTTGATTATTTAAGACTGACACAATCTGAAAAGCAAGAATTTCTAAAAAAGATAAGATATTTTGATTTTGCACCAGAGTTTGCCGACAAGATTAAAAAAGAAATTGACGATATAAAACAAAAAATATCTGGTCAAGCTTTTACCGATCAAGAAAAGGCTAGAAAACAATTAGGGAAAGCTGTCTCACAAAACAGCTTTCTGTACAAGATAGCGGAAAAAGAAGGGTACTTCGACAACCCGGTTGGAGAATTTAAAATCTCTGATAAATCAAAAGTCTTTAGATATCAAAATCCAAATAAGACAGCAGTAGGTGCTACCGCTATTATATCGCCTAGATATAACGGAACAATAGCAGACGCAAATGCTAGCTTTTTGAAAAAATACAATGGCGTTATCAGAGATTTACCTAATAAGCCGGCAATAATAAGATTATTTGAGACAATTAATCAAAGTTTTGACGATGCTAGAAGCTCTTTATCTAATTTGAATTTAAAAGAAAAAGAACGGCAAAGCCTTTTTCAACAGGAGGGTTTTTTAAACGCTTTGGCTGAAAGGTTCAAGCAGCTTGATGTTTCCAACATTTCAATATCTGGAACAAATAATGGTGAAAAGTTGATTGTGAACGATGCATATGACATCACAAAAGTTCTTTTACACCATCACAATAAAGTTGAAAAATTAACGCAAGAAGCGGACTTCTGTATTGCAATAAGAAATCTTATAGCAGTGGAGATTTCTAGAATCTCCAAGAGACTTAAAGAGATTGTCTACCCGGAAGAGATCAAGGATCGCTCTGTGTTTTCAATTGATGAAAGGTTTCTAGAAGAAAAGTTGAACTTCATTAATTTAGATTACAACAATCAGTTTAACTATCGACTAATTCTGAAGCGAGGCTTGACAGAGTTTTTAAAAGACGCTGTTTCTTATCAGTTTCCTTATTTTGAAAATTTATCCACTTCTGAAAAATACGTTAAAGAGGAATTGAAAAGAAACATCGACAGTCAATTAGGAAGAAACTATTTTCTTGTCACAACGATCAGTTACAGTCAAAAGACAGCAGGAAAGTTTAAAGTTTCTGTCCGAAAGGCTTTCCCGTTTGAAGAAGCAACGTTTAACCAATCTGGTTTTAAAGATGTGGACGGATTCAGAGTCGTGGTGCCGTTTGATAAAAATAAAAAACCAGATAACCAACTATACAATGCACACGATTTAGAAGAAAATCTTTTAATTGAAGATGTTTTTGGAAAGAATTCTTATTTTAAACTTAAAAGAAAAACCTTTGATAAAGGTTTGAACAAAAATGTGTTAAAAGATGTGTTTTACACATTCTCTGAATATCCAAATAGCAGTGTAGGTGGTTTTTTTGAAAAGTGGAAAAACCTAGAAGGCACTGATGTTTCTTTCTTTGGGCCGTCATACAAACAATCTTTTGAATTAGGGGTTAGTAACCCTTCAATAAATTACAATTATCAGCCGCCTAGCGTCTTGAAGTCAAATAATTCCACAGAGGAAACTTTTTTTGCTAATAAGGCGGATAAATCTTTGGAATATGTTGCGAAATTAGATAATATTTCTAACTCTAGAAGGTTTATAATTGAAAAGAAGCCGATTTATCAAAAAGAGTATGATTCTGACATTCTCCAAAATGGGACTTTAAGAAAGAATTATGTGAAAAAATATGGAAAAGATCGTAAATTAAACATTGAAGATTACTTCCACTACTGTGTTAAAGAAGAATTTTTGAAAGATATAAAGAAAGACATATTCACGAATCAATATGGCTATGTGTTCAAAGAGGCGTTGCCAATTAGGAAGTATCTTTCACACATTGCCGTAAACTTAAACCTGCACACAGATCATATCAACAATGTTATAAAAGATTTGAACTCCGATGTGTTTAGTTTCAATTATGTCAACCCCTTGCAAAGAGCAAACAACATTATTGATTTAAAAGTGGGTCAAATTAATTCCCTAACAGACCGCGACATACAATATATTAAGTCGATCAACTGGGATCAGATTGGTGTAGAGGTCGGCAGTCAGTTGTTCGATTTTGCCCTTTTTGAGATTAAAAATAGGCTCCGAGCATTCCTGAACGATGTCGAAGTGAAAGAGCCATCCATCACTCTTGGTGCAATTCAAGCTCGTGCTGTTGGATTGGCAGTGAGAAAATCTCTTCAAGCAGCCAACCAAGTAGAGTCGGGTGTTAGGAATATTGGTTCTCTTTTCGGAGCAGATATACCAGATGGAGTACCAACTCAACAACAATTGATCTCTGGAAATAGAGCATTTAAATACCTGTTCAACCCGCCGGTTTCTCCTTTTGCGATTACAAACGCAGCTTTGGGACTACCTCCTTTGGATGTGGCTGATTTTGTTCGATATATTATATTTGAATCGATTTTGATTAGCCTAGATCTAACACAGGAGCAGGTAGAGAAACTTAAAAATCAACTGTTTGATGTCCCAGAGGGGCAGATTTCATTCTTGAAAGCACCAGAAGAAAATTTTGAAAAAGCGTGTAAAGATCTTTTAGAAGAGTATTTATTAAACAACCCGAAAGTTTCAGAAGGTGTTACCTCCGGAGGAGAGTTTATAACACCAGATGGAAAAAATTACATTGGAAGTTATCACACCCACAAAGATGGAACAGTAATGGTCGGGAAAGATCATAAAGAAGTAGAAGAGAATATTGTTTTAACAAGAGTTGTCAAAAGGAATGACATAGAAGATGCCTAAATATACTCCAAAATTACCTTTGTTGCCAGACAACACACAACCCGGATTTCAACATATCGACAACCTACAAGATTTGGTTAGGCAAAATTTAAAAATGGTTTTGTTGACAAATCCGGGAGAGCGAGTGATGCTGCCGGAGTTTGGAGCAGGGATTAATAGTTTGTTGTTTGAGAATTTTTCAGACAAAGAAATGCTTTTGGATTTAGAAGGAAGAATAATTCAACAAATCAACGAATATCTACCTTATATTGAGCTAAATACTGTAACTTTTGGATTATCAGAAGTAGACAGGAACAAGATTGGATTAAGGGTGGATTATTCAGTTCCAGATTTAGAGTTTGTTGATATCTTGTTTGTCGATCTGTCAGAAGAATAAGGAAATAAAAAATGGCTTTTAAAAATAAAAGACCGCCAATCGATTACACAGCTAGAGATTTTGCAACAATCAAAGAAGGTTTGATTGATCACGCAAAGAGATATTATCCGGAAACGTTTAAAGACTTTGATCAGGCTGGTTTTGGCTCTTTAATGTTGGATACTGTTGCTTATATTGGCGACGTTCTGTCTTTCTACACAGATTATCAAACTAATGAAACTTTCTTGGAGACGGCGTTGGAACAAGAAAGCATCCTCAAGATCGGTAAACAGATGGGGTATCGATACAAAGCGTCTGGAGTTTCAACTGGATTGGTAGAAGTGTATATTGAAATTCCTGCGAATTCAGATGGAACTCCAAATACAAACTACCTTCCCATTATGAAAAGGGGAAGTACATTTAACTCGATCGATGGCGGCACCTTCACTTTGACGGATGATATCAATTTCAACGATGACAACGTTGACATCCTTCTTTCAAAGGTCAATGAAAGCACCGGCGTTCCTACTTTTTATGTTTTAAGAAAGGCTGGAGAGGTTGTTTCCGGAACCGAACAAACTGAAGTTGTCTTGGTGGAAGAGTTTGAAGCTTTTCGAAAAGAGAAGATCGCTGACGATGTAGATGGTGAAATTATTGAAATATTGAGCGTGTTTGACACAGAAGGTAATGAATATTTTGAAGTGGACTCTCTTTCACAAGATATCGTATATAAAGCATTTGCAAACAAAGATTCCAACACAAATAGTCTAGTTCCAAACATTTTAAAACCATTGATAGTGCCTAGAAGGTTTACTGTTGAGGCAAATTCGATAGGTGAAGTTTACTTGCAGTTTGGAGGGGGCTCCGACTCTGATGTATTGAATGATGAGATTTCAGATCCTTCTTCTGTCGCTCTACAGCAAAGAGGGAAAAGTTATATCTCTTCAACTTATTTTGATCCTAATGTTCTGGCTTATAATGACAAGTTGGGCATTGGACCATCTAATACGACTTTAGAGATCACTTATTTGGTCAATAATGAAGAAGTTGCAAATGCTTCTGTTAACGCTGTGAATCAAGTTGCCAGTGCTATTTTGGAATTTAATGATGAAGAAACTTTGGATGCAACCATCGTGGCGGATATTAGAGCCGGAGTGGAGGTTGATAACGAAGTGGCAATTGTTGGAGACATTGAAGCGCCAACAATTGAAGAATTGAGACAAAGAGTTATTGGGGCCTATTCCATTCAAAACCGCGCAGTTACAAGAGAGGATTATATTTATTTGTCATATGCAATGCCATCTTCTCTCGGTGCTGTAAAAAGAGCAAACGCAGCAAGAGATCCAGACTCTCAAAAAAGAAATTTAAACTTATACGTTCTTTCAGAAGATACAAGCGGCAACTTCTCCTCGGCCTCTTCTGTCTTGAAGAACAATCTTCGCACTTGGCTGTCTAGGTATAAAATGATCAATGACACTGTTGATATCTTTGATGCAAAGATTGTAAATTTGGGGATTAATTTTTCTGTGCTAGCGGAAGAAGACGCAAACAAATACGATGTTTTACAGCTTTGTGTTGACAAACTCACAACAGATCTAACTCAAAGAAAGTTCGACATTGGAGAAAATTTCAACATTATTGAAATATACAAGAGCTTGAAAGAATTGGAAGAAGTAGTAGATGTTTTGGATGTTGAGATTGTTTCAAAATTTGGCTCCCCTTACACTGATTTATTCTTAAGCATTGATGAGGCCCTTACTTCTGATGGTAGGGTGGTAGTTTGCCCTGATAATGCTGTTTTTGAAATTAAATTCCCTGAATCTGATATTAAAGGAACTGTGAAGTAATGGCTATTAAAAGATATTTAGCAGATGCCGACAATACAATTACAAACGCTTTTGATTCTAGCTTGGTTTTAGCCAATAGAGGTACCGGCTCGAACATGGGTCGGTCTGATATTCTTGAAGTTTTTTCAATTTATGATCAAGTTTCAGGCTCTTCCTTTGGAGAAAGCCAAGAATTATCAAGAGTTTTGGTTAATTTTCCTATTACAACTGTGTCTTCGGATAGAACAGCAGGAAGAATCCCCGCAGCCGGCTCTGTCTCTTTTTATCTTCGTATGTTTAACGCAGAGCACTCCGAAACTCTCCCTAGAGATTATAAAATGACTGTTCAAGCGGTTTCTAGATCTTGGGAAGAGGGTGAAGGTCTGGATATGGACAACTACACAGACCAGACCTACAACAAACTGGAAGGTTCGAACTGGATTTCTGCTTCTTTGGGAACTGCTTGGACTTCTGTTGGTGGCGATTATCACGCTTCACCTTCTTATACTGCTTCTTTTGGCAGAGAAGGAACAGAAAACATAGAACTTGACATTACAAGTTTAGTAGAACAGTGGCTAGATGGGACAAAAACAAATTACGGAGTTGGGGTAAGGTTAAGCTCTTCTTATGAAGCTTATTATTCCTCCTCAACTGGGCAAAACTCAAGCTCTTTTATACATAATACGGATGGCGCTCAAAGATCTTACTACACAAAAAAGTTTTTTGCAAGAGAATCTGAGTTCTTTTACAGAAGACCAATCCTTGAAGCAAGATGGGATTCCAGAATTGAAGATGATCGCAATTATTTCTTTTATTCGTCTTCGTTGGCACCTGCTGCTGACAACCTTAATACGATTTACCTCTACAACTACGTTAGAGGTCGCTTGGCAAACATCCCATCGGTAGGCCAAGGAGCCATCCTGCTCAGTCTCTATTCAGGCTCTTCTAACGACACTGCTCCATCTGGTTCAAAATTATTGCTTCCAGCGGGCGGAGGAGTGGTTTCTACGAACGATCTCAATGTAACTGGGGGCTGGGTATCAACTGGGATTTATAGTGCCTCATTCGCCGTTACAGCAGCCTCTACGCCTGTCGCTACTTTGTATGATGTTTGGCATTCTGGAGGGGTGGAGTTCAAAACAGGGTCAATTTCCCCTCAAACCTTTGATGCGCTCGGTTACAACGACAATAGAAAATATGTTATCAATGTAACCAATCTTAAAAAGTCATACGATACACAAGAAGTTGGAAAATTTAGACTTTTTGTTCGTGAAAAAAACTGGAACCCAAATATTTATACTAGAGCGGTTGCCGCCCAATCAACTTTACCGATTGTTAGTGCCTCTTACAAAGTGATAAGAGTAGCAGACAACTATGAAGTTATTGGCCATGGCACCGGCTCCACTACAAATCACACTCTTATGTCCTATGATTCAGAAGGCAACTACTTTGACTTAGATATGTCAATGTTGGAACCCGGATATATGTACGGTTTAAAATTTGCCTTTTATAATGACGCTGTTGGTGATTACCAAGAGCAAAAAGGCATCTTCAAATTTAGAGTAGAAGAAGACAATAATGAGTAAAAAAGACCTTTTCAAAAAACAAAATCCAAATAAGTTCATTTCGTCTGCCAATTATGACAAATTGAAAGAAGAAGTGGAATCCAAAGACTTCATCAAAGAAAAGATTAAAACTCAAAAATCTTTCACACCAAGAACGGACTTTTCAAAGCCAGAAAACTTTGCTAGGTATGGCTTGGCAGAAGAATATTATCGCACCTCTGTTGAATATATCTACAATTCTTACCCTTACGATGGTTCTCTGTACGAAAGAGAAGATTGGTACAACAGGGGAACTTATTTAGATCAATACATTTTTGAAAATCTTTATCCTAGAACAAACGGATACGTTGTTTTGGGTGATGGCTGGGGCACACAAGATGCTACTGTGGGTGATTATTCTTTATCAACACAGTCGGAATACATTGGATTTACTGGTGGTCCGCATTTGGGCTTTGACCCTGACGGCGATCGAGCAAAGTCCAAAGCAAACTTGTTTAAAGCGTCGAAAAACAGGGAAAACAACCTTAAATTAGACCTTGAAGACGGCGTAACTGTTGAATTTTGGTTGAAAAAAGGTGCTTTTGATAACACTTTGACCAAAAAAGAAGTGCTTTTTGACCTTTGGAACAACAATCTGTCTTCTTCTGCGGACTATGGAAGGCTTACAATCGAGCTTTCAGCCTCCGCAGTATCTTCTGATCACGTCTTTTTGGCCACTTGCCAGTCTGGAACAGTCGGATATTTCCAAGAAGAGATTGGAAATTTAACAACAGCAGCTATTGCAGACGACAATTGGCACCATTACGCTGTTTCTTTTGCTTCTGCGTCTACTGGTGTCAATACAAAGTTTTATAGGGACGGCCAGTACGTCGAAGAGAAGGTTTTAGGAACAGCATTTAGCGATGCAACAGCCGCAAAGATGTCTGCTAACATTGGTGCGCTTGTCAATGCGCCTTCTGGAAATATTTATCACGGCGAAGAGATGCTTGGTTATGGTAAAGTTCTTTCTTCTTCGTTTGACGAATTTCGATATTGGAAAACAGAAAGAAATGCAAAGCAGA
>Ga0070745_1001533_pt1 | contig 12802 bp, 21 predicted proteins | sample VirMetDEL_Mar_4_FD_77438 | JGI IMG/M metagenome (GOLD analysis project Ga0070745, IMG submission 77438) | Aqueous microbial communities from the Delaware River and Bay under freshwater to marine salinity gradient to study organic matter... | ecosystem: Environmental > Aquatic > Marine > Coastal ...
ATCAGGGCTTGATTTAAGACGAATAGAAACAATCGGATACTGTACACCTGTTGCAGTCAAGTCTCTTGCGGCGTTGACTGGAGTACCTGCCGCACCTTGCCTACCACGTAGCTCATAACCACCTTCTGAGATAACGGTAGAACAAACTTGTTTTAGTGTGCTGACACTTGCAGTGTCATCCAAGTTTTCAATTTCATAACGCAAGGGCAGTGACGCTGTGGTGATATAGGTAGACGCAATGCGGTTGGCATGGTGGAAAGAATGGCAATGAATGAAGAGGCCATCAATGACAAAGCCAAGACGTACTGTACCAAGCCCCAGCCATTCAATATCCATCCACAGGATCTGTGCCTTGGTAATATCAAGCGTTATTCCAGAGGGACCTTTGCCATCTAGTTTGTCTATATTCCAGTCAGTTTGGTTGGCAACTGTTTCAGTAACACTGCCGGTTACTAAGCTACGCTCAACAAAACTAAGGGTTGAATCTTCTAACTGCAGATAAATACCGTTGTCATCATTAAAATAACCAACCCGTTGACGCAGGTTAGTTTTAGCTGGACTCATATCAAATGTTGAAATAACCAAAAGTGATTTCCCTGGTTGATAGGAGAACACTTTTTTGGTTTCACGCTTAATATATGCACCAGACGTGGTTGGTACATTGAGGTTAACGAGACCAGCATCAGCATCAAACGTTGCATCAGAGCTGACGCCCGTTGCCGTTGCCCAGAGGTTATTGTCGCTGTAGCGATGGCTGGAATCAAAGAGTGTTAAGGGTTCTGATACACGTGCACGACCGAAGGCATCACCCGCCGGTGTACCTGCTGTTGTAAATGAAACAGTCTGCCCACTAGCTGTAATTACTTCTAAAGGCTGGCCACTACACGTCTGTACTTTTACAACGTCATAAATGATGGAGCCACCTGATTCTCTATAAACCGGCATCGGATTTAGGCTTACGTCTCTTTATTATCGCAGCCCTCCATTCTCCGGACAGATGGCCATAGTCCCTTGGCTCAGTAACAGGAACATTTTCTGTACCACAAACACCACAAGTTCCGTTGTGGTAGGTGGAGTACATATGAGGAGGCCCAATGTATGAGCCTTTCTTGTACCAAGATCCATAGTCTTGGCCGCAGGTATCACATACCCAAGTTGGGTAATCGGGATTTTTAAGGCGCGACATTGTTACAGCGCAGCATGTCAATAAGTTGCTTGGCTTTGTTGTACTCTTTTTCTACGGCATCCATGTTGTCCATGGCAGCAGCATAGAAAGCTTTGTAGAGTTCTTTGCCGGATAGTTCGTAGGTAAACTCTGCAATTGTGTCTGCAAAATACTCTTTAGCTTTTTGAAAACACATAGCTTTGCAGTAATCAGTTAATAGGTTGTCACTACCTTTTAGGGTAGTTGTTGCCTTGGATGTGTCGTGCATGGATTCCCTGGAGTCCTTGGTAACCAGGGGTTGATCCATTTCAGCAACGACGCGATGATTGCGATACCACTCTTGCCATTTTGATACGGCATCAATGGGTTCATTAGTAGTATCCATGGCTACGGGTGTTGTCATTTTAAATTAAAAGGGACGTACCACTATGGTGGCACGCCCTAAATAAAAGTGTAGTTCAGTGTAAACCTTAAGAAATAGGTTCGAGCAAACCTTCTTCGTAAAGACGGACTGCTTCCATCATTTCGAAGTAACGATCACGCATGACAGGGCCTGCTTCACGGATACAGAAGTCTTGCCAAAGACCGGTGTATAGACCATGCATGGGGTGGTCTTTGTTGATACGTCCGCTGCAACCGTACATATGTTCCATGAAATCAGTTTTCTTTTGTTCTGAGACAACGTCCCAATTTTGAAGCTGTTCCTTAAGCCACGGCGTATCAAAAGCACCGGTGGTCTTGAGCTTGGTAGCGAGATCGTCAGCCATTGGATTGGATGTTGGTGCAGCTTGTGTAGACACCGGTCACATGAGGGAGTTCAAATAATAGATCATCTAGATCGTCTTGGAGTGCTTCTGTAATTTCTTCTTCGGTTTTACCACAGAATGAGTTGTACTCCACCTCAAGATCTACCGCAAAAGATACGGTGAGCTTTGGTACGTAAACAGGTTCCATTCCAAGTTATAAAATCTTGATTACTGTAGCAGATTTAAAACAAAACCATGTAACGACCAGCAAGTCCGTTACTCAACATCTGCTTTGGATATGTATTAATTTTGGAATACAGAGACTCAACAAAAGCTTGTGGATTAGAGATAGAACTTTGACGCCCTCGTGGACTTAATTTAAAACCAACATCCCAATTACTATTTATACGCGGAAGATTTATCTCTGATATTGAGTCAAACATTCTTTTATACTTTGGCAGCTGGGATTGAGATTCATATTGCTTTTGAGAAGTTCCCAGGAAATTCCACGCTGATTCAGCGTTGTATTTTTTTCCTAATTGTTTTGCGTAACCCATTGTTATTTACGTTTGAAAAGATTGATACCCGCCCCGATTAAATTACCTAAAGCACCAGCCCATAAAGGCGGATTATTCATTCCCATGCCCATATATTTACCAGCAAGCCCCCCTGGGAGACCAAAAAGATCTAGTCCATTTTGAGTATTTGTTTGTTGAGGAAAGCTGCCAATACTATTGTTTAAACCAGTTCCAAAATCTGTTTCATATACATCAAACTTAGGTACACCTCCAAAATTGTCACGCCAATTTCCTGTTGCCCAACCGCCGTTAGGCAAAGTAATTACTTCGTAGGTTTGTTGAGCTGTCATTGTCCAAGCAAGCGTTCTAGAGAATGTGCTTGATGCTGTTGGTAATAGCCAAGCCGTTGTTGGATGACGTTGTAGTAATTGATGGCAGCATCTACCATCTCTTCTGCATCCATGGAGGATGCCAAGTTTTCATTAGCAAGCATGGCAGCTGTCAAGATGACAACACCATGTTCTATCTTGGAACCAATAGTTGCCGATAAAGGAGTCCCATCGTTGGTGAACCCAGCAATTAACTTATTCAAAACGGGATCACCGCCCATGGAACTCCTGCTGCTTTAACTAGTTTAACCCATCATAGACTTGTAAATAAAACAGAAAAATGTTTGATAAAGCTAAAGGTTTACTTGCGGCTTTAGCGGCAAAACGAGGAAAAGAAATAGTAGGAAAAGGTGCATATGGCGTGGTATATTCTGGCAAACCCGGCACAGTAGTAAAACAAATTGCAGATGAAACGCCACAGAAGATTTTAAATGAAATCAATTTACAAGCAAAAGCCGCTGATCTTAACATTGCACCAGTTTTAAAAGAAGTACAGATAAATCAAGGTAATCCAGCTATTGGCGGATCCATTACAATGCAAGATCTAAGAAAAAACTACATACCATTAGGCGTGCCTACTGATGATGTTCCTTTTTCAGGCTCACGTCGCCACCCTGGAGCAATAGAGGTATCTGCTGGCGGTCACTTTAATTATTATGATCCAAGTTTAAGCAGTACACAAGTTACACAGGCCCGAGTGGACACACATAAACAACTGGCTCAACTTGCACTAAACAATGTAATGCTTGAAGACAGACACGTAGGAAATATTTTTGTAAACAAAATAAGTAATAGGCCAATGCAAATTGATTTTGGAATGGCACGTGAACTTAAAACACCAAGCGAAAAAGCGGGAGCACTTGCTTATCACGTTGGGAATGGATTAAATGCTGCAGGATTAAATGAAGAAGCTAAAATTTTTAGCCAGCTTGTTAATGAAGTTGGTCAATTTGATTTTGAGACAAATTCTTACAATAATCCAGAAGCAGCTTTAGATATGGCAAAACAAGGTTTGTCACGTCTTCAAAAAATTAAAGCGCCTCAAGTAGAACAAATTGCTGTTGTACGACAGCAACAATTGAGTAACGCTAGAAAATTATCTTTACCTTTAGAGCAACCTGTTGTACAACAAAGATTAAATACTTGGGGCGAGCCAATAGAAAAGGGGTACTACGGTACCCCTATATGAGTTTATTTGCCAGACTTTTCCCGTTGCATCCAATACCAATAGGCATTGCATGCATTTTGATGGAAACGTTTACCAATAAGAAGTTTTAGCTTTTTTTGCTCAAGGTCTTCATACTCATCCATGTGATAGTCAAGTACTTTGCCATCTTCCATGAGCATCTCCATCTGTAAACCATTCATCTCCAACTGGAGATCAAAGTCCTTGATGGCATGTTCATGGCAGCTCATCTTGATACGAGCGTCTTCTCCGTCAGTCGGCGCTTGAATCTTTTGGTAGAAGCTCTCCTGGATACTCGGATGGTACCAAGTCCAGCTTTGGTTCTGAGAAGATTCGTTTGGATCGGACTGAGTATTCTTGTACGACCTTGACTCCGTTGGGGAGTTGTTGACCTTTTTGATAGGCGCTGCGTATGGCATCGAGGTTAGGGAGGGTTTTAGTTGTTGTTTTGGGTTCAGTTCTTTCTGAGAGAACTTCTCCTGACATTGAACGTAACACAACTCGCTTGGTTGTGGTGACTTCTTCTGTAACGCAATAAAGTTCTCTTTCTTTAGTGTGCCAAAACTCCGGGTCCGTGGAGATCTCGACGGTGAGTTCTTTCTTTTTAACAAGGGTGAACTGGTAGTTACGGCCTGTGATTTTGTTCGAGTCCTGAGGTAGGACACGACGCAAATAATTTAGCAGACCCTTGAGGGACCGCAGTTGGGATTCGTGGTGACGTTTGGATTGCGTGATGAGATCACCTTCTTTCTTGATGCGTTCGAGCGCATCTTCATGCGACGCCATTGCGTAATAGATACGATCAATTTTTTCTGACCGTAAGTTGGCGCAAGACTCAAGTTCTGCTTTAGCCAGTTCCTGGGACTCAGGAGTGAGAAGAGGGAGAGACTTTTCGAGAGCAGCATAGTGTTCGTACAGCTTGATGACGTTTAACTCTTTGAGTTTAGCTTGTGTGATTTGTGCCATGACTTAGTTGAATTGGGATTGAACTTTGTTGAGTACGTAAGTCAGCAGCATACCTGCCGCTGCCCAAAGCAAATCTTTCATCACCGGAAGTACGGCGGAGAACAAAGATTCAAACATTGGATGGAGTGAGTTGAAGTAGTGGTCAGTTTTACGTCATGACCAGGACGGCGCGCACAAACGCTCGCTCAGTCTACCTTGTCATCAAGGGTCGTGGCAACTCCCTCTAGACCTGCCGTGGTAACCGTAACCAGATTACTGACGTAATTGGTCAACGCCTGGAGCTTAGCATCAAGAGCTTCGGTGTACTTCATCAAGGTTTCAACAGCTTCAATGATTTCTTGGTGAGATGGAACAATGGCATAGACATCATTCTCTTTCAAGACTTCAGGGTTGTTGCTCTTTTGGTAGCGACGGCAGTCATCATTGGCGGTGTACACAGCTTCTTGGTACATATCCAAGACAGTCTTGAAGTCAATGTTGCCAACCCCTTCTTCATTCAAGATGTTACAGGTGTCAAGGTAAAGCTTGGCAGCGAACCGTACATTCTTATGAAAGAACTCGGTGTACTGTTCGGAGCTAAGGCCGTAAGTGTCAATCGACATGATCATCAAAAGATTCGGTGTCAGTGTAATCAGCACAGGCTTCACGCAGTGCTGTAAGAATAAATTCCTCCTGGCCCTTAGGACCTAAAGAAGTCCAATAGGCAAGATCAGGATCTTTTTCATCCCAATCAATGTGGATGGTCATGGTCCCATCTTCTTCATCAATACATTCAATCTTTAGTTTTTCGATCCAGTTCAGATTCCACATGGCCAATAAGAACGTTGATTGCGTAGTCTTCGTGATGCATTTTAAGGTCAGCAGCTAGTTTAACAAGCTCCCAATGAGTGTCTTCAGGAATTTCAAGTTCATAACGAAGATGATTGATGGGCATAGGTTGTGTTGCGAGTTGACGTGCGTATTCAAGAATATCGTCTGTCATTTCTTGATAGCAGACTTGAGTTGTGGCAAGGCAGTACCAGGGAATGGAACGTAGCCTGCTTCCATCATATTGAAAAACAGATCCCATGCATGGTGCTGAGTGAACACTTCCTTGGGCTTGTAGTAACGCCAGTGACTAAGCGGAGCTTGTGCACCGTTGTTGGTATACAGAAGTACAAAGCGTCCATCACTAACTGAATCAGCAGGAGGCTGGTACCACCACGCCACACACTTCTCAGGTGTGCCACTGGGACTGGCATTGCGTGCATCGGTGCGCTTGCAAAGCAGTTCCCGATACTTGTTGAACCAACTCAGGTGGATGCACCATGGTCTGAATCCCTCGATTTCTTCTTGGAAAGAAGATAGGTTACTGAGCTGACGTTGAAACGACCCACACGAGCATGTAGGTTCGCTAAGCAACGAGTCTTGTTTGGCATCAGCATCCAATTCAGAGTCCATATCAATCGGCCGATTCGGAAGCCGCATCCCGTCCGGCGCAACCAAATAGCCAATGTCCGTTTGGTCAGACTGCAAGAGGGCAGTGAGTTTTGCTGGGTCTGATACATGTATAAATTTGTCTGCCCAGTGAGCTTGTAGTTTTGCATTGGAAGTCAGGTGTCCGAGTGCGTGTGAATAATACCAGCCCTTAAACATAACGTAAGCATTGTTATGCCATACACTAGGGCCACGATAATTAGGACCAAGGTAAGAAAAGAAATCTTTAAGACGGTTGGTGTAATTGGTAAAGGCTAGTTTGATCAACTCCCGTGGGTAAGTCTGCTCAGTACCATCACGACGCACCACGAGACAATTGTCATCTCGCAAATAAATCCCAGCAATTTCGGTGTCATCAAAGTCCTGGAAGGCACGTCCGATGTTAGTACGTGTGTAGATCAGTGATTGCGCAGCGTTAAGTTCTTGTTGTTGAAGTTGAGTTGACATGGTTGGAATGGTGTGAGTTAGATGATGTGGTCTTGATCAGTTGACCAATACCGCTTGGCTTGCCGTTGGATCTCACGATCCCTGGCCTGCTTGCCCATCTTATACGATCCAAAGATCACGGCACCCCAGGCAGCGGGGTTTGGTATGCAAAACGCAATGGTACCAACGATGAGAGCAGTGGCAGCACCTGCCTTTAACGCTGCTTTGTCTTCTGGTTTCATGTGTGTAATCCTTAACACATTTAGAGGAAACAAGTCAAGTTTAAATGGATACGTAGAATGTACTAAACCAATTGCATAACATGTTGAAATTTGAAATGTCGCCAGAGGATATGTTCTGGCAAGAGAAGATGATACGTAGCATTAATGATTGCAATTCAATGAATGAGTTAAAAGAAATGGCAACCTTGTTAACCAAGATTGCCACCCAACGTCAAGTTGCAATCAAAGGATTGGTCAATGATGCAATGGAGCTTATGCAAGAAAATTACTCACACAAGCTCCCGACTAACAATGACTAATCAAAGGTTCTCATCTTCGCCAGTCATTGGATCACGTGCAGGTAAAGCTTTCACTTCAACTGCGTCTGTGGTCCGAGAGACAGGCAGGATCTCAACCCCTTCCTTGATACCGTAAGCACCACCAAGCTTCTGTGCATCTTGCCGTGCATGTTGATTGATGTAATCGCTGAACATCTCCTGGAACTTCCAGGTTGATTCACGATCTTCATCAGGGATGCTGAGGCGATTAAGCGAATTAATCGCTTCATCCTGATCGCTGTAATCAGGAATTTCAAACGACTCGATAGCACAGATCTCTACGTTGTTAGCACCACGCATCTCGTTAGCAAGTACGGGAACAAACACTGTAGTGGCATAGAACTTTTCGTTGAATGCCAGGGGCACTTCCGAATCCAGCGCCTTGCTCAGGCACTTGGACATTTCCTTCTCATACAGCTTGACCTTGTCGGATACATCAGTACCATTCAGACCCTTGAGTGTTAACACCATGGGGATCTTATGGGCACGTTTGTTGTCTTCGGTCAGGATGTAGACAAGGTACTTGGTACGTACACTGTACTTACGCTTGTACATCTCACCTTTGCTATTGGCAAGATCAGCGGCCAGCCTGTCGTTATCAAACATTTCCTTCACCTCTGGATGTTCAAAGGTGCCGATCGTTTGACGCATCCCTGTGGTTTCCTCAACCATCAAAGGAGAACGCAACAAGATCTGGAGACGAGGCTCAATAAAGTTCAGGCCTTCTTCAATAGAAGTATTGGGAGCCATACCAAATGTTTGCTTGTAATCCCAGATGACTGAGTTCTTAGCAAACTGATCTTCAGTAGCTGTCCATCCGCAGGTATCCAAATCGGATTTACGGATGAACCATCCACGAATCTTGGATTTGTTTAGAGGTTGAATTGTAACGAGGTTCTGGTAACCAGATACAAATTCCTTGGACTGGAACATCTTGAAAGATTCCAATCCCCTGGATGCAAGCGCAGAGGTTTTCTTGGTAGCCATAGCAGAGGTCATGGTTGGTTCGTAGTCAGGGACAGGCCTTTTAACGTCTTACCAGAGGACGGGAAGTCATTCTACTTCCTCGAGTTCATCTTGCTGGATGGGCAATTGAACCGCAGGCTCCCCCTGGTACAAAACAAGATACTGCTTTGAGATTTCGTACATCCGTTCAATGATGTTCAGCTCAAGATGCCCAACACCACGAAGGAAGTTAATAAACTCATCCACAATCTCATCCGTGCCAATGCCCTGGAACTCATGCAGAACTTTACGTTTACCATCCTCATAGAGGAGAGTGAACTGATCTTCAGGTTGAGTTGACATCAGAATGGTGGCTCGCCGTTGAATTCAGGTGTACTGCCATACTGACCAGGTAGATCAGGCAAACCAATATTGGTGCCTGCATGCCAAGGATCAGTGGAGTCTTCAGCAGTCTTTCCGCCCCATAGGCTAGCAACGTTATCGGTGGATGCCACAGTTGTCTGGGATGCCACTTGTTTCGGTTGAGACTCACTTGACTTAGGAGCCAAGGTCATCTGCACCAGCTTCAATTTGGTAGCAGTGCGACGCTCGTTTGTTTCACGATCAGTCCATGCATCAGTAACAATCTGTGCACGAATAGTCAGGCCCGTACCTTTACGGGTCATGTTCACCAATAGCTCTGCTTGATTTAGTTTGTCTTGAGATGTGTTGATTGCGTAGAAATTAAAGAGGTCAGCTTGGTTGCGACCTGTGTGTACTGAGATTGTTTGGTTGGCAATCATCAGACCATCTGCGGTGGTCTTGAATGCACGTGCATCTTCCCGATCAATGTCTTTAATACAACGCCCCGTCAAGATAACGTCGTTGAAGATTGGGAATGCCGGAGTAACTTCTGCAACAGATCCTCCATGAAGCGAGTACGTTTTTGATTCGACATCAAAACGTAACTTGGAGCCGTGAAGATAAATCCGTGTTCCTTTTTTGTATCCACGAAATGTGTCACCTGACTTTCCGTAGACATTGAGAATAAGAACAGTGGGAGCTTTAGCTTGACTTGCAGGAGGCAACGTTACCTCTGCACAGTAGTTGAATGTGTTTGAGCTGGTGTATACCTGACGAGGATCTTCGTTCAGGACTGCGCAGACATCAACGTAATTCATCAGATCAGATGGGTAGTGTTAAAGCAGTTTAACGTCTTACTTAGGACGTGACCTTAGTGGGTCTCGGACCAGTTGGATCCTACACGAGAATCGCCTTCGATCTCGCACTGGAAACCAAAGAATTTCTGTGCTTGCGGAAAGGCTGACATCGCTTGATCACGAATGCGTTCTGTGTATTGAGGCTTACAGACAAGTTGTACTTCGTCATGCACCATCAAGACTTGTTCCCAGTCTTTACCGTGCACCAAGCCAAGGTTCTGTTCAATGTTGTTGTGGATGTTAACAACAACTTGTTTCATCAGGATTGCACCTGCTGATTGCAACAGAACATTCAATCCTTTGAAAGCTGAGCGACAATATAAAATACGACGATCAAGACCAATGAGATAACTCCTGGATCCAATGTACTCATCAATCTTTTCCTTAAGTGATTTGAGAGCCGGCACACCTTTCATGAATGAATTGATTGCAGTTCTTCCTAGTTGACGGAGAACATCTTCATCTTTTTCATTCGGGTTAATGATGGTACCTGCTTTAAGATTGCCTGCGCCATAGAGTACGGCATACAGCAATCTCTTACTTATATCACGTGTTTCTACACCAAAACGTTCCTGGTTATACACATGGATATCAATCTCTGGATTTGTTACAACACGTGCGTATTCCCCTTGGTCCCAATACGCCAGATATCCAGCAAGACAACGCAGCTCCAATGCCTTGGCATCAATACCAATCATGTCCCATCCTTGCGGGGCATGAAATAACGCACGACATTCTTTACCGTATGGTGAATAACCTGCGGGAACTTGACCCATGTTTGGGTACCTGTGACTAGCGCGGCCCGTGATACAACCATTAGTAACAACGTCACCGTGCATGCGACCGCTGTCATTATTAACCAGCTTGAGCCAAGCATTGTTTCCGTTAGCAATTTGACCAAGGCGCTTTTTGATGAGCATGTATTCTGCCAGAGGTTGAGCCTCGGGATAAGGCAGCTGGCTTAACACCTCATCATCAACAACTGGATTTCCTTTTTCAGTTGTCTTTTCAGGTTTCCATTCGTACTTGCTCTTGAGTCGTTGAGCAATTTGATCACGAGATCCAGGATTGAATTCTTCGTATCGAACTTTTTCAAATGGAACTCCTTTGACGTAACCACGTTTTGTGTTGTTGACCTTGGGTGTAAACCAAGTGCTGTGCTTGATAGGTGGGAAGATTTCTTTTAGCTGTGCTTCAAGTTGCTCTTCCTTTGCTCGTAGATCATCCACCAGATCAATAGCTGCATCCACATCAAAAGGAACACCTGCTCGAATTTGTTTGTTAATCGCAAGCGCAAAGTCGTGCTCCAGTTTGAGAGCTGACTCCGGGTAGTTTTGTTCTGTGATGTGCTTCCAGAGTTTCGTTGTAACCGCAACGTCCTGGATACAGTAGTCCAACATCTCTTGAGAATATTCGGAGAAGTCTTTGAAGTCGATCTTGTGATCGGCCAAGCGCCATCCCCAACTCTTAAGTGATGCGGATCCACGGTTCTTCGCTGGAACCTGCGGATATTGTTCTTCGTCAAGCTCATAGAGTTTCTCCTTGGGCCAGATCAATCGTGTGCAGATGAGTGTGTCAATAATGCGTGTTTTGCAGTCAAATGAATGCAGCTTTTGCAGGACAGGAATGTCATAGAAAAGAATGTTGTGACCAATTAAAACATCAGCGGTTGCCAGATGAGCAATAGCATCAGCAATGCGATCAGGCCCATAGCTAAAAGTTTGTTTGCCTGTGATGTCATAGATGACAATGCAATGGATTTTAGTGACCTTGTCATAGAGTCCATCTGACTCAAGATCAAATACCAGCCAGCGATCATTTACGGAAGCGGGACTCATCTTGAATTGAGAGTTCTTTACAGGCAAGGTCTTCATCGTTACTGTTGATCCACGTCAAGATCTGCTGTGCACCCGCACGATACGGATGAGAGAAGATCTTGTTTAAAGCCACTTCAGAGTCTAGTGGAATCAACTCAAATTTATTGGATTCTTTATTGGCAGTAATGGCATGAGGTGTACCCCACTGCCAACAAGCAATCACGTAAGACATAGATCAGATGAAAGTCAGATAGATGATATCTGATTTCACCTGATCCGCAAGTACCTACAGAATTATTTCTTGTTTGCATGGCGTGCATTGTGACAAAGCACACACAAAGGAACAACCTCTAACGGTTTAGAGTAATCTTCATGATGGTAATCTTTTGCAACTGCGCCACAATCTAAACAAGCACATTCTCTTGCCGGAAGCAAATTACCTTTCCTTATTGCATACATAACTTCATACTGAGCTTTGCTTTTTTCAGGATTCTCTTTTTTCCATTTACTTTTTATACGCCTTACTTTGTTTTTGTTTTCTTTTTGCCATTTACTTACATTCTCAAGAATGTGCTCTTTGTTATTTTTATATCTAGCTTTTTGACAGTCAATACATTGTCCGATTTTTCTATTAGCAGGTGCGGGATACCTATTGGTACCGCCGCACTTAACACATGGTTTATTTTTTATGCGTTCGTCCGTAACCGACGAAGCCTCCTTCTTTTTTGCGTTGGCTAATTGCTTTGCTTGCATCGGATCCTGCTCTTTGGGAACCATGGACAAGGAGAGCAAACGGCTTATCGCCTAAGCATAGCTCATCTGAGTGATCAATCTCGAGACCAAGCTCTGCGGCTTGATCTTCAGTGTACACAACGTGGGCAACACGTTTAAATACATCAGGGTATTTAGGAATTAGGTAGTCAAGAGTACCGCCGTGAGATGCGGTGAGATAGAAGTTAGATGGAATCATATCACGCAAGTTGTACCACATACCAAGGGACTTAGTGTAACTATAAAACTTTTGCTTTGGCCTGGCTTGTGCCACCATAATCCAAGCTTTCATATAATTTTCACACCAATAATCTCCAGACTCATGGATGCGGATGAGTTCTTTCGGTGGCTGCATCAACAGCGATAGGTCAATCAAGTCACGGATCAGCATGGCTTGATTCCCATTCATGTGAATGGTTTCACGCAGTAAATCCCAATTGTGCCAACGTGCTTCCCGCACAGTAGGACGTGTCTCTGCCATTGCAGCAAAGCAACGGAAGTCACGCTCTGCTGTCACACCTGTGTATTGAGGCAGATCGGTAATCTTACCTGTGGTGCGATCAGCAAAAGTCTTGCACACACCAGCGTGAGGACATGCATAACCAGCAGGCAGATTAA
>Ga0070745_1001540_pt1 | contig 12785 bp, 2 predicted proteins | sample VirMetDEL_Mar_4_FD_77438 | JGI IMG/M metagenome (GOLD analysis project Ga0070745, IMG submission 77438) | Aqueous microbial communities from the Delaware River and Bay under freshwater to marine salinity gradient to study organic matter... | ecosystem: Environmental > Aquatic > Marine > Coastal ...
AGTTGAAAATTTAAAAGCAGCAAAAGTATCTAACCCTTATGGTATTGGAGGAGAGATTCAAAGTCTAGAGGAAGAGTATGCTATATTTGATAAAGCTATTGCTAGACTTGAGCAAATGGCTAAACCTAAAACAGAGCAAAGTAGTGATGTTGAAGGAATGACTCCCGCAGTTAAAAAAGCTTACGAAACTCTATCTAAAGACTATGAAGAATCAATGGCTCAGTACAGAGATTTGACTAGTTTAATGGAAGAGCATAATAACCAATTAAATAGCTTACAAGAGTTAATAGACAGCTTAGGCAACTCTCCTAAAGACGCTGCAATTAAAGAAGCAGCCCAAATACTGCTAAAAGAGCTGTCAGGAAATAAGCAAGAAGAGGGAATTTCTTTACCTAATAGACCAGCTGCAGTTCCTCCGCCAAGAGATCCTGAGCCAAAAGCTTCTCCTACAAATAGCACTTTAGGGGTTAAAATGGCTAACAGCAACAGAGAAATTGGTGTAGAAAGCGTTACTGACCCTAGCGGCCAAGAAAGATACGTAATAGGAGTAGACGAGAATGGTAGAAGAAGTACTAATTACCCTACATTAAATGGAGAGTCTTTAATTCCAAATACTAACTTGTTAATACACTCTCCCGTAGGTACAGAGGTAGAATTTGAAATTATTAAAGATAGCTGGTTTACAAGTACTTACGGAGAAAATGCAAATCCTAACGACTACGCATACGATGTTCCTATATATGTTAAAATTGGCGATCAAATTGTAGGTAAGCTAGAAGCATCTGATTCTGCAGACAGGACAGATATTGTACAAAAACTGTCATCAGGGGAAAGAGTAATTTCTAAAATAGCAAGCAAAAGAGTAGGAGTAGGAGGGCAAAACCACACAAGAGTAACTACTGGCGAAAGTCCAGAAGTTTACTTTAGCAACCCTTCTGAAGTGTTTAGCGAGCCTTTAGAAGAACCTTTAAAACTTGCAGCAGTATCTAAAGCTCTTGGGGGTAGCTCTTGGGTTACAGGAGATGCTGGGCTTGATGCTAGAATTGGTGCCACTAGAGATGAAAGCAATTTTTATAACATGGCTTCTGGCCAAATAGGATTTGTTGTACAAGAGCAGGATAGTGGAGACGGCACTGTAAAAGTAATACCGGCTTCTACTGCAAATCTTGTACCTGCAGCTCAAGATGTAGCTCTAGAAGCTATAAAAAACAAAGACTACAAAACAGCTGCTGAAATTGTTGCAAACAGTAAAGCAGATGATTCTGTGCTAAGTGACACTTATTTGCACTTTGGAGAATTTGAAGACAAGACAAAGTACTTGATATACAGAAGTCCTGGAACTGGGGAGCTCGTAAGAATAAACGAGCACAATATGGCAGAAGCTTTAAACAAGAAAACTCCTAAGTATACGTTTGTTAAATTTGATCCTACTGATAAGACTTTTAAAAACTTAAACAAGAACGAATTGTATGTCGATATGCAAGAAGCTGGAGGCGTAGCTGAAGATTTTAAAGAGTTTTTGAAAGATAAAAAGTACCAAGTTAATCCTGCATCTGCCAACTCTGCAGCAGGCTATACATCTCCGGTAACAGGCTTAAAATACAATAACTATCAAAATTACTTATTTAGTCGAGCAGAAACCGGAGACATTGAAGGAAGGCAGGGGCACAGTTCTATTGTAGCGACAGATTTAGTTAACGTAAATGGTAGTATCTTTAACAGTCCTAGGGTAGAGTTTGAAAAAGGTAATATTGTAGGAGCAGATAACAAAACTGAGACTCAGACTGCTGCAAGCTCAACGCCGCCTGCAACTGGTGGAGGTATAAGAAACCTGTCAGCAGACGAGATTGCAGACTTGCTAGGAGATGATTTTTTATCTGACTTCTCTAAAGAAGATTTAGAAGATAACTGCGGAATAGAAGGACCAGACGTTGATCCTCCATTTTAAAATATAAAACATGGCTTGTAGACCAATACGAAATAAACAAGGACAAATTACTGGGATGACTGCTGCTAACGGAGAGCGGTCAGAATTGTTTGATATACTAGCTAATCAGAAAAAGTTAGGGCCAGGACGTGCTTATCAAATTTACACCAATCTAAGAATACGTAAAGAGTTTACAGACTGGTTTGGTGAAAAGTGGGATACTCCTAGTACGCAACCAACACAACAAGCTAGTTCGCAAAGCAGCATATTTACAGATAAGAACGGTGAGCCTAAAATTATATCTGGTAGCGGAAAACTTGAGGTAATGAACCTAAAAGGGGAGATTAGACCTTTGTCTGACTTTACAGTAGCTTATCAGTCTATGGACCCAAAAGTAGAATTGGAGCTCTTAGATATAGCCTCTGACGTTGTTGTAGACTCTAGCAGAGGGGCTAGAAACCTTGTAAATAATTTAAAAGAAACAAGAATACTACTAAACCCTACACTAGTAGGAAATCGTTTAGTAGACAATGGCGTACTTGCTAAGATTATGCTGACTGAAGCATTTCCGGATATGGGAAGGTCTCCTCAAAGTCAAGCGCTTGCTTTACAAGTATACCGAATGTATCAATCAAATGGGTTTTTAGCAGCAATGAAGTTTGCTAAAAGTCAAGGTAAAACTCTAGTACCTGCGGGCAGACTGTTTTTTAAAATGTACGACAATTGGAACGACCAGGTAGATCAGTATGATAACGTTCAAGTAGTTGGATACAGAACTAAAATTAAAGAGCGGCTAGAGAGACATAATGTAAAATGGAAAGAGGATAGTGAAGCTTTAGAAATAGAAGATGACACTCCTATAAGAATATACGGTATTAACAGATTGCAAGAAAATCCTAGAGATAAACTGTCTGCAGAAGCAAAAGCTGCGTTAGTAGGAATTAAATACGTAGATCCTAACTCTTTACTACAAGCAAATGTAAGTATGACTGTAGACAAAGTGTACGGTATACTTTCAGAAAGCGTAGTTAACTCTAGAAACTTTCCAGAAATGCTTGCAAAACTAGAGTATATAGCAAAATACAGACCTGAAGCTTTGCCGGTATTGCAAAGATTAAAAGAAGCAACTACTAAAGAGCAAGCTGCTATATTTTCAAACTTTGCACTTATATACAAAGAGTTTTTATTACTGCAAATTAGTAGAAATGAAACGCCTCAAGGTCCTGAGTTTAGTGTTAACATGTTTAATCCTAACGAAGGCTCTATTGCTAGAAGATACAGAACATTGTACAATGAAAACTCTGTAGAAAGAGATTCTCCTAACCCTAGAGCATTCTACAAAGAAGATGAAAATAATAAATTAGTACCTATACCTGAAAAGGTAAGAATTGCTAAAGCTGCGTATGAGCGAATGGAAAAAGCTAGAAATGCTTCTCCAGGAAATACTGTATCCAGAGAAACGTCAGACGCTCTTGGAGAATACTTATGGACATTAGGCATGCAGTATGGGCCTACTATTGAATCAACTCAAGATGCTCTTGCAATGTTATTTGAAGTAGGAACTCATATAAATGGCGTTAAAATAAACGGTAAAGCATTTCTTAAACAGTTTACGCAACCTTCACTAGGAGGAAAAGGTTCAAAAAACATAAAATACCTATTAGAAAGAGCTACAACTTTAAAAGAGAATAACATTTACACGCAAGAAACTAGCATGATTCGACACATTGCTAGCTTTGCCCCGCTATTTGATGCTCAGCAGGTAGGTGCTTTTATTAGTGGTACTAACAAACAGTACTGGCCAGTAAACCAAGCTACAATGCTTGATGAAATTGCTCTAGAAATATCAACACCTTTTGATGGAGAAGAGTATCTAGAAAGTCTAAGCGATGATCCTTTCTACAGCCCTCCGGGTACATATACTAACAAGTCTCCATTATTGTCTGAGTTAAGTAATAATGCAGACTACAGAAACAATCATTTTAAAGTAGAGACTTTAGATTCTGTAAAAGAGCCTGGAGCTGTAAACGATTACGATAGTCAATCTGATAGAGTCTCTTTAATTGTTAGATTAAATGCATACGCTAACAACAACAATAAGAAGTTTACAAAAATTGCAGTTCCAACAGAGGCAGATCGGGGAGTGTTGCACTTTTTAACACATCCTAGATACGACAAGCTTAGCAATTTTAAAAGGCAAGACATTATAAAAGGCTTTTTGGTGCAGGACTTAGTACGTAAAGCTCAAGCGGAAATACAGGTAAGCGCAGCAGAAAAAGAAAAAGATTACAGTAAGCTTATTAAAGATTACCACTACAAAGAATTCCCTAACGACCGTGAAGGAAATGCGTTTACTTTAAAGATGTCACAAGTTCAAGGCCAGGTAGATTCTCAAGTTGACGGACTTTTAGATGCTTCTGACTTAATACTAGACTATCTAAACTTTAACTTGTCTACAGATCAAATGAAATTAATGGACAAGTACTTTGAAACTGAAATTCAGAAAGTTGAAGACTTCTTAGAAAAATCTGAAAAAGATGTTAAACAAAGAATACTAGATAACAAAATTTCTCTAGCCCAGGAAGTACACAAAGAGCAATCTGCAAGTCCTGACTTTATAAAGAACTTTGTATTTAATGATTTTGTAGGTAGGATAGAAGCAGTAAAACTACTACGTGGAGGGTTTACATTTGCAAAAAACTTATCAGACTTCTACAAACGTATGGCTTTGTTAACTACGCCTGGACAAAAACTGTTTATTAAAGATAAAGATTCTGCAGACCCTGACTATGGGATGATGCCTACATACAATGAGCTTACTGTAGCTGATTTTGATTTTGTAGACACAGACTTAGCAAAAAAAGTTGCAAATGTCATTGAAAAAAATTTGATAAAAGCAGGTGTTTCTGAAGAAAGAGCCCAAGAAATTTCTGATAAGTATAGACCTGGAAAAGGATTAGAAAAAACAGACGGACAAGGATTTATAAGCATTGACATGTACCGTGGCATTCAAATGGGGTTAGGAAGCTGGACAGTGCTAGATGAGCAGGCATATAAAAACGAAAAAGCAGGTTTAGGCTATGTAGATAATAAAGGAAATGCTAGACTTATCTATCCTATAAAGCCTTATCACGAAGAGCTGACTTTGCGTAATGGTACAAGAATTCTTAGCATGAATAAAAACTCGTACACAGTTATTACTAGAGAATTGGCTGATGAATTCCCTATGTTTGATAAGATGTACAATGCATTTCAAGAAGGAATACATGTTATAAATCCTGTATCTGCAACAAAAGGGAGCAAAATAGGTATACAAGACATGACAAAAATAGATGCTTTAGATGTATCTAATCCTATGAAAATGGATTCTACTAAGCTACGTTTACCTCAAATAATACCTAGAAAAAAGAAAGGAAAAATACTAGTTTCTAGACAAGTGCGTAAAAACAGCATTGCTAACATTATTAGAGATGCTGTCTATGAAAACGAAATGACTGGGCAACAAATATTTGATTTCTATAGCAATGCTATTGCAGATAACATTGAAGAAGATACAAACATCTTAGAAAAAGAGTTAGGTATTACAGCTCTTCGTAATGCAGATTTAGGAACTCAAGAGTATGCAGATGCTAGATATAACTATTTGCAGAAAGTTAGAAAAAAGCTATCAGATCAAATAAAAGATAAAGAGCTTCCAGATAATTATACAAAAGCTTTAGACATTGTTCCAGACGGTCCATACAACTGGAGATTTAGAGCCCCTCTCTCTTTTCCTAACTACCAGGCTAAGTTTGAACAGATATTCTTAAGTGTATTTAAGAATGGTATATTCAACCAATACATTAGAGGTAGAGAACTTGTACAAATTGCAGAAGCTGGAGGTCACGGCGTTGACAGTGAGCTTAGAATGTACGACGGTACAAATAGAGCCCAAGTTAGAATAAAACGAAGCATGTTAGGGCTTTCTAGTGATGTTAGAATAGAAGATGTAGATTCTGCTTTATTAGAAGCTATTGGGTATCGTGTGCCGCACCAATCAAAAAATTCTTCTTTGCCTGTTAAGGTGGTAGGATTCTTACCTGAGTCACACGAAAAAGCAATTATGGTTCCTGGTGGGGTTACAAAGCAGCAAGGGTCGGATTTTGATATTGATAAAATGTATATCATACAACCTGAAGTTGAAAAAGTAGACGGTAAACTACAAAAAATAGATCCTGCGTACAATGAAAGCAATCCTACAAGAAAGCAGAGAGATGCTAGAATCTATGACATGTTAGATACTATTTTGACATCTATACATCACTTTGAAGAAGTTATATCTCCGCTAGACAATCCTATTTTGGAAGATTTAGCTTTTGGAAATGAGGAAAAGGGTCACCCTGGATTGGCAATTACATCTGTGCAATACAGTTACAACCACCCTCTTGTAGAAATTTCTATGGAAAGGCGTAACAAGATAGGACAAAGACAAACAGGTACATGGGCCAATTTCATTGCTGGTCACAATGTTCTTTCAGTTAACCCACTATCTATAAATATTCCTTTTGAAATTAATGGCAGAGTTTATAGTACTGTAGGAGCTGTAAAAGACATAAATAAAAATTTTGTAGATCATAACATGTCTTACTACCTAAATGCCGCTGTAGATGCTGGTACCAAGCCTTTACACGTAGACATCAATGATAACTACATGACCGCAGCAGTTGCTGGTATGATGCTTAGTGCGGGAGTACCTGTAGAAGATGTGGTGTATTTTGTAGCACAGCCTATAATTAAACGTGCGGTAGAGATTGCACAAAATGAGGAAATGTCTATACTAAAAGCGCTTAAAAAGGTAGCAGGAATGTATGGAGGTAATGTAAAAAAACTTGGAGAAGTTGTGCATCCTATGTCTTCAGAAGTTCTTGTTGCAGACGCAGTTACGGATTTAAATGAGTTAGAAAAAGGATCACCGGAATTAAAAAGACAGCTAGAGTATTTAGATACATTTGCTGCTTTGTTGCCGCAAGGCCAGCATTTGCAACAGCTTAATCAGCTTTTAACTCCAGATACTTTAGAAAACGTCAATGAAATGTCAAGCCTTATTGCATATAATGATAACCGGCAAGATTTTTTAGACAATCCTGATATTTTAATAGAAGGTGCAAAAACACTTCTCGAAGGAGATTTATATCCAATATCTAAAGCTTACGATACTATTAGGCAAACTGCGTTAAATGCAGCAGAAGAAGTAGGATTTATAAACAACAGACCTGCATTCTATTCATTTAAAGAAGACCTAAAAGCAAGTTTAGGAAAAACTAAGCTTACTGCAGCTCAACATAAATTTATAGATAAAGCATTGTTTTTAAAAATAATGGCTAGTCCTAAAAGTCCTCTTGCAAACTATATGTCACAAGAAGCATTTGAGACTATGTACACCAATCCTGTAAATAACATTGGTACTAAGCTAGAAAACATTAAAAAAGAATTTCCTAAACTGGCACAAAACGCTTTTATACAAAAGCTAAAGCCTAGTAAATCTAATCATGACAGTGGGCAGACTATTTTTACAATAGAGTTTGATACTAGCTATGATATGATTTCTGCGGATAAAAATAGGTTTTCAAATAGTTTGTTAGAGCTTGTTCAAAACCCTTCAAAGTATGCAAACGACCCTACAGACTCTGCAGAGGTAGAAGAAATTCTAAAATTTGGAAAAATGTTAGTTTCGAATCAATTGCTTAGTAAAGGGTTTTCTCCTGGGCCAGGAGCCTATATAGACCTAATTCCTATAGAGTTTTTTGATACAAGGATACTAAGTGCAAATGCAAGTCCACTTACTCCTATGGAGTTTTTCCAGCAAGAGCAAAAAAATACAAACTTTGCTGATTACTTTGCCGGTTTTGAGTTAGAGTTTATAAGAAACTTTGGAACTGCAAGGCCTGGAGGAATACCACTTTTAAAAGTTCAAAGGCTTAACAAAGACCAAAAAAATCAATCTACTGTAGACATTAAAAATAGTAATATAACTACTGCTGGTAGCATTCCTCAATATTTCGTAACTTACTTGCCTACAGGACCAAAGATTTTTGTGTTAGATAAAAGCGATAAAGACTACTCTACATACAAAGAGCTTCAACCTTTAGGCATGCAATACAAAGTGCATGAAATACTAAGCAATAGATCTAACGCTCCAAGTCTAGTTGATGTGATGGATAGAAATAGAATTACGCAACGCCCTGGAGTAATACAAAATCCTGCTTCTGCAAGACGCAGTGATGCTAGAGCAGCAGTAGTATTTAATAGATCAGTCACTATGCCTGAAAGTGTAGAACAACCATTAAGAATTTGTAGAAGGTAATTATGGGATGTAATTATTACATGAATGGAAGATTTAGCAAGCTTTATACAGAATTGTATGGGTATATAGATGATACAGAGCTTGGTAAAAGATCACCTCAAAAAGTATATGAGATACTAAGAAATAATGGATTAGTCCTAAAAGACAATGGAACCATATTTGTTATACAAGGACCTGATATGAGAAATCAACAAACTCGACTACGAGAGTTTGATAGAATGAATACAAAGTATCCAGGGCTTGTAGAATACGTATTTATTAAGAATACTCCTCCCAAGTTTCAGAAAAAGGCAAACAAACTTCATGTTTTAAAGATTAACAATAATGTTTTGCAACAAGCCTTACCTGATCAACGAGCTATACAGCTTGCTGCAGATCAGAAAGAGATTGATGAGATTTTAAGGGAAAGAGAAAGAGAAATAGCTGAGCAAAGTCTTAGAGATACTTTTAATGATCCTGATGTAGCTCTTAGTGAAATGGCTAGAAGAGAGAATAAATCTGATCAAAGTTTGTTCTCAGACCTAGAAATGGAAGATGAGCAGATTGTAGCTAAAAAAGCTGTGCATCTAAAAAATGCATTTGCAAAAGCAGGATTTGAAATAGATGTTGTGTTTGATGAGGAGCTAGACAGCTTAGGTCAAGTAGATGCAAGAAAAACTGGGGAGCGGATTACTGTAAGATTCAATCCAAATTTAACTAGAGAAGATACAGCATACCATGAATTTGGGCATATCTACATAGACATGTTAGGAGTAGACAATCCTGTAGTTGCTTCTGCAATACAGCAGCTTAGAGGTACCACTTTATACAAGCAGGTAGCCCAAAAGTATCCTGAGCTAGATGCTGTAGCCTTAGACAAAGAAGTTTTGGCAACGGCGATTGGTATAGAAGGGGCAAAAATTACTAGAAAAAATCCAAGTAAACTGCAAATTCTAATCAACAAAATATTCAGAGAGTTTGCAAAGTTCTTGAACAGCCTAAACATAGCTGCTAAACCTAACGATGCTGCTACTCTAGCTAGAGAAATGTTTACAGGGGACCTTCGTGTTGGTGAAATGCTCAAACCTGTAAGTGCATATGCTCAAAAAAGTAAGCAAGAACAAGAAGTAGTTAAGATAATACAAGAGCTTAGGGTAAAAACGCAGGCAGAAATTAGAGCTATTCGAAAGATGCCTGACAATACTAAAGAGCTAAGGGCTAAGAAAGAAAAAATGCTAGACAAGCAAGAAAGTCTAGCACTCGTACTAAAGAAAGCAGAAAAAGTAGATGACTTATTTAAGTTTGTAGAGTACACAGCAGATCATGTTAGCCGAATGGAAGCACGATATGAAGATATTATTTCTTCCTACAAGGAAAATAACATTGAAAAATCTTCAGACGTTTTAAATTCAATGTATCAACTAAAACGAGACTTAGATGCACTTGATACTATTCAAACGCTAAAAGGTGTAATCAAAGAACAGAAAAGAGTAGGAAAAATAAAAAAAATTAAGCGTCCTTCTGTAGATGTTCGAAGACTAGACACTATGGAAGAGCGTATTTTAGAAATCTTAGATGTAGCTGATGGGTTAGAGTATAGATACGAAAGAGATATTATACCTATGATGGCAGATTCTCTTATAGCATATCACAGTACTACTATTGATGACAAGCTCCAAGAGCAGATTGACAATATAGAAAAAACTAAACGATGGCGTAGTGTCTTAAGCTTTACAGACCCGGACTACAAAGCTTTAAAGAATGATTTGGAAACTGGTAAAATAGATGAAGCAGAGTTTGAAGAAGCTGTAGTACAGCTTGCAGTAAGCAAAGTAAAGTCTAAACAAATTCCTGACCGTACTTCATTAATAAACGAGCTCAAAGCTGGCTATAAAGACAAGTCTGGGTACTCACTATTCTTTGATCCCCTAATTTATTCTAATGACCAAGCTGTTCAGCTATTTGCTAAGTTGATAAAAACAGCAAACATTAAAAAGAATGAAAGAACTCTTGATCTAAAAGGAGACTTAAATATTGTATATAACGAGTTTGCTCAAGGGATGGATGAGTCTAATGTCGAAGAGCTTAACAAAGACATTGTTGAAGTAATCGAAGTTACTGCGTTTAGAGATGGTAAAGAAGAAACTATAAAAGTTAACGCTCTAGTTCAACCTACAGATTTGGCAAAGTTTAAAGCTGAGGAAAAAGAAATGTACAGAAACTTAGCTGCTAAGTACAATAAACCAATGCGTAAAGATTTTAAAGATCAAGAATCTTATGACGAAGCTAATACAAGATGGGGAAGGCAAAGAAGTACAGTAAACAGATACAAACTAGAAGAAGACAGTTGGTATTCAAAGCGCATGGAAGGCATAGAAGGGTGGAGAGATAAACTAAATTCTATGGACAAAGCTATTGCGAGGCAAAAAGCAAAACTTGAGTCTTTAGAATTAAGTGGAACTGAAAGCCAAAAAGAAATAGCAAAGCGTAAGCTTAGAGCTATGCGAAGAGAGAGAAAAAATAGTATTACAGATAAGGGATCTCCTAAAGGACAGCTTGCAAAGCCTAAAATGTCGTCGTATACAAACCCTAAGTGGGCTAAAATACAAGCAGACCCTAGATTAAAAAAGTACTACGACTTTGTAATAAAAGAATACAATACCGGCCAAGACATGGTGGGAGCTAGTAGAATGTACACAAACCCTTGGGATGATCATTCTTATGTATTGCCTAGTATTCGTAAAAAAGGCGTAGACAGAGTTAGAGAGCAAGGAGTTTGGAAAACAGCAAAAGATCTTTTTAATGAGGCGACTACTATACAAGATACGGATGATATGTATGGTAGGTACAATAGTGTTACAGGAGAAATTGAAAAAAAAGTTCCTGTCTACTACACAAACCTTGTTCCTGCACAAGATATTTCTGTTGATGTTGCTAGTAGTTTGTACCAGTTTAGGGATATGGCTCACAATTTTGTAGAAAAGTCTAACGTTGCTGGTACCGCAATGGTAATGAGAGACATGATGTTAAAAAGAGAAGTTCTTGCTACTGGAGCTGGAGGGGCAGTGTTATTAAATGAGATTGCAACTTCTCTAGGATTGAAAATACCTCAAAGAAAAAAAGGCACTTCTAATTCTGTACAACACTTAGAAGAATTTATCGACTCTCAGATATTTGGAGCTCATGAAATAAAAACAAAAGTTGGAAACGTAGAGCTTAATAAAGTTGCTAACACTTTAAACTCGTATACTGCGCTTAACAATCTATCGTTTAACTTTTTACAAGCAGCTAACCAAACTATCCTGGATAACTTGACTAACCTGCAAGAAGGAATAGCGGGTGAGTTCTACACAGCAAAAGATATTGCATGGGCTAAATCAGAATATGTTTCTGAAGGAGCAGGTCTTAGAGACATTGGAAAGTTTATGCCTGTAAGCAAGCTTGGAAAAGCCCTAGAATTTTTTGATGCGTTAGTAGAAGTTACAGACAGAGAAGGTAGAAAAATTGTTGGCGGTAAACTTCGTAAAGTGTCCGACCTTGGGAATTTAATGTCTTTACAATCTGCAGCAGAACATGAAATGGCTTCAACTAGAATGCTTGCACTGTTGCATGCTACTAAAGTAAAAGATAAAAATGGCAACCCAATTGTAAAAGATGGTAAAGAGGCCAATCTTTGGGATATGCTTTTAATAGATGACAAAGGTAAAATGTCTATTGATCCACAAGTTGCTAACGTTAACAGTAGAGATATTACATTGCTTTTAGGTGGTATATCTAGAAGAACTAACCAAACTAAAGGTAATGTAGACAGGTCTGTGTTAGAAAGACGCTGGTATGGTAAAATGTTTATGCTATTCCGCAGGTACTTAAACCCAGGTATACGTAGAAGGTTTGGGCACGGTGAAGCATTGCATGTAGATGAAGAGCTTGGAACTGTCACGCAAGGTATGTACATGTCATTTATAACAATGATGCAAGAAGCCTACGACCAAAAAACAATTAACTTAAAAAGTGTCTTTGATAACATGAGTGCTTTAGAGCAGCAAAATGTAAAACGGACAGCTGTAGAGCTTGGATCTATTGTAGCAGCTATGGCTATAGTAGCAGCTCTCTCTAGACTTGACGATGACGAAGAAACTTGGGTAAGTAACTTTGTACTGTATCAAGCTAAACGCTATCAGACGGAGATGATGCAATGGAACCCTGTATTTGGATATAAAGATATTTTTAGGATAGCTAAATCTCCTGCAGCAACTGTACGTCCGTTAGAAAATGGATTAGGACTAATGGAACAAATAGCATTTTACGAACTGCCGTATGCAATTGGTATGCCTATTGATCCTAAACATGTATACTACCAAAGAAGAACAGGTAGATTTAATAAAGGAGATAGAAAAATTAGAAAAGACATACAGGACATGTTACCTATTATAAGAGGTATACAAAAATCTAAAACTCCTGAAGATGCAATAAAATGGTTTAGTAAATAATTAATAAATTTGTAAAATGGCAACATATCACACAGAGCAAGAAAGA
>Ga0070745_1001544_pt1 | contig 12769 bp, 7 predicted proteins | sample VirMetDEL_Mar_4_FD_77438 | JGI IMG/M metagenome (GOLD analysis project Ga0070745, IMG submission 77438) | Aqueous microbial communities from the Delaware River and Bay under freshwater to marine salinity gradient to study organic matter... | ecosystem: Environmental > Aquatic > Marine > Coastal ...
CGATAGTTCATTTGATAAATCTGTAATTTGTATAATTGAACCGAGCGTAATAAATCAAAATTTGAATGATTTAATTTATTCTAATTAATTACAAAATTATTTTTTTTTGTTTTTGTTGCCTAGATTAAAAAATTAAAATGTTTGTATATATTAATATACAAGTAAATACTTTTATAACTTTTTCTAAAATTCTATAATGTCTCAAGTAGCACACGTTTACAAAATTACTAATCCTTCAACTAATGAAATCTATATAGGTTCAACCTATAAAGATATTAATGTTCGATTTCAACATCACAAATATCATTATATTAATTATATTAATGGTAATAGTAATAGAAAATTAAGTTCTTTTAAACTATTTGAAAATAATTGTATGGCTATATGTTATGTTTCTATAATTGAATCATTAGTTGTAAATAATATATATGAATTAAGAGAAACCGAGGCTAAACATATAATGGAGGCTAAACGATTTGAATTGAAATTAGTTAATAAGAATATACCAAATAGAAGTTTAGCACAATATTATATTGATAATAAACAAAAATACAAAAACTATTATCAAAGTAATAAAACTAGAATATTAAACTATCAAAAGAGTTATAATAATACAAATAAAGATAGTATAAAAGAATATCATAAACAATACTACATCCAGAATAAAACTAATAATTCAAGTTAAATAATCATCTTTACTATATAATAAGGTTTCAAAGTTATGATACAATTTGGCATTTTCTATGTTGTAATATAAGAATTGATATTTTTTATTTAATAATTTTAAATGTTCCCAATAATCAGGTATAGCACTACCATGTTCTTCATATAATTTTACGTGTTCTTTTTCGCTCATCAAGTTAAACCAAATTAACGCAGTCATACAATTACGCAATGTAGGTGGTAGTTTTTTATAACTTTGACTAACGCATAAAATACTGAATGAGTAATGCCTAAATTTCGTAGACAGGTGGTCTACTTTTGTTTTTACTAATATATCAGCCAAATCATCGTATACCAGCAATATTTTAGGTCTTGGTCTCCCTTCTTTTTTTTCGTCCCAGTTTTTTTGTGATTTTTGTATTTCTTCAACATACATACTAATATTCATTAAATCGTCCATATCATCAATTTGTATCACGTTCTCCATAGCACCTAAAATTTTCTTAGTAGTTTTGTCAAAGCGACTAGTGGGCGAAAAATAATAAATTTCATTGAAAAATGAAGGTTCATCTGGGTCATCTTCATTACCGCAATAATAAAAATTAGGATTGCTTAACAAATTCATAATTAAATTACTTTTACCAGCACGAGGAGGGGCTACTAAACAAGTGCAACTAGGATGGATGGGTAAAATTGGGTTTAGTTTACTTTCTTTTTCTTCATCTTTTTTTACAGGTAATATTTTTAAAACACTTTTTTTATTATTATTCATTTTATTTTATTATATTATATTATAATAATATATAATTATTTACATTAAAAATGGCTTATAATTTTTATCAAAATCAAAAACAAGTTTCTTTTGGTCTACAAAGCCAAATATCAGGGCTTCAAGAAAGTATAGAACAACAAGGTAAAGAACAATTTATTGATAGACAATCACAAATATCACAATTAAGTCAAGCACAAGATGTTGAAAAAACAGAAGAACAATCTCAAGTAAAACAATTACAAGCGGCAGGTGTTGCTTCTTTAGTAGAAGGCGGTGTTTTAGGTATTCCAGCATTAAAAAATGTAGCAGGATTAGTAAAAAAAGGTGTTGATACTTTTCAAAAAACAACAGAAGCAGTTGAAGGTTTAAAATCAACAGCAACCGAAGCAGTATCAACTATTAAACAATCAGCAACAAAAATTACATCTAATTTAGGTGATATAACAGATACTTTATCATCTAATTTAAAAGAAGCAGTTTTAGAAAATCCATTAACAGGAGGTATATCAGCATCTTCATTTGATACACCAACTAATATTTTTCAAAAGCCAACAACTAGTGTTTTAACTGATACTGAAAAAGCAATACAAGAACAAACACAAGCATTAAATCAATATAGAACACCAGCACCAGAACAATTCGGTGAAAATATAAATATGGAAGGAAGACAAATGAGTGACATACCAACAGCAGTTCTACCTACTGAAAAACCAGCACTAGCAGAAACAAGTTTTGGTTTAGAAACACCAAGTATAAACCCTATTTCAGGCAATAAAATCGCTATGAGTGCTGAAGGTGAAATAACACCAATTGTTAAAGTAGAAGCACCAATTGCTAAAGCAGCACCAGTAGCAGAAGCACCAGTAGAAGAAGCAACAGAAACAGTAGCAAAAAAAAGTAGGGGATTTTTAGGCACACTATTTGGAGATATAGGTGAGGGTATAGCAGATATATTAGACCCTGTTGCTGACATCGCAACAGCGGGTTTGGCAATATATTCAACTGTAAAGGGTGTAGAAGATGAAAAAGCAAAACCTGAAGCAATACCATCACAACCAAAACCACCACCATTACCAGAAGAACAAATACCTGCTGATATTCAATCAACAGCACAAGTTGGTATTTAATTAATAAAATTATTTACTATTTTTTTATCAAAATTATTTAACATTTTTTTATTAATTATTTTAACAAATTTTTTACTATTTTTTATTATGATTTTTTCTTAAAAAAAAATATATATTATTAATATAATAATCTATTATTAATTTATAATGTCTCAACCAATCCTTCGTCAATTAAAAATTCGCAGTGAAGAACAACAAACTTTAAACAAAACCTATAACAAATCAACCGTTATAATACCTGCTGATGCTTTGTATTCTACTGATTTATCTCAATCATACCTTAATCTTAAATTAAAGATTAAAACAAACCAAAACAAAGAAATTACAACTGCTGATTTACTTCACCTTAAAACTAGAGATTTAAGTGTTTCTTTTGGTCATGGTTCTCTTGATTATTCTCCTGCCTGTCTTATTAAAAATTGTGTTCTCAAAAAAGGTGATGGTTCAATAATTGAGTCAATCCCCTTTAGTAATATTATTTCTCAGTCGCTTTTTCAATTCACTGAAAATAGAGAAAGTGTTTCTAATAAATCTTTACTTTCTGGTATGTGTTTTGAAAGTAATGCTTTATCTGGTTCTATGTCTTCCATTATTAAAAACCCTATTCAAATACAAATTCCTTTAAGTGATTTATTCCAAAGTTGCCAATCTTCTAATTGGTATATGAGTGAAACAAAGGGATTGATTTTTGAATTAGAATTTGAAGACAAAAAGAACCTTATGAAATTAAATAAAATCAATAGTAGATTACATAAAAATGAAAATTATGTTGACCCTACTCAAAATCTTCTTAACCTTAAACCAAGTATTGAATTTAATGATCTACTTAGTTTTGATGATGGTGCTAAATTTTATTATACTGAAGTAGATGGTAATAATGTTTCAACAAATCTTCAAGCACCTAAACAAATAAGAATACATACAAATGAATTATTTTCCCAACCTAATCTTACTAAAGTTGAACCAAATAACCCAGTTAAACCACAAAACAGAACTCTTGAATTTAATGATGAAAATCAAAATATAACTATCGCAGAATTACAAACAAAAGGCTTATTTATTGATGATTACATTAAAATGGTATTTAAATATAAAAGTGATAATATCAGTAAAAATTTTGTTTATTATAATAAAGTTGTTGAATTACTCCCAAGTGCTGAACCTGTTCCAGCAGTTCCAGCAGTTTTACAATATACTAATATTGGTGGTAAAGAAGCAGGTGGTCTTGTTCCTGCTGAATGGACTGGTGCCAATGCTGGTGATTATTTAAAACACGGTGCTCTTGCTACAGATTTTACTGTTGATGTAAGTATAGATGCCACCACAGGTAAATATAGTTTATCAAATGAAAGTTGGGTTCAATTAACAGAAGCACAAGCCAATGCTGAATATAATATTCCCGCAACAACTTTAGGTGCTTCAAATACAGTTAATTTAACAATTATAATTACTGACTATACATCTAACCCCCCAGCATACACTATAAATGGCGGTGCTAATACTGGTGCTGTTCCTATACCAACGGGAACACCAGCAATTGCTGGCAATCCAGCATCTTTAACATTACAAAATAGTCTTTTCAGTGATGAACCTAATAAATATGAATTGGTTTATATTGAATTACTCAACGGCAATTTATTTACTACTTATGATAAAACTGCTAATGATTTTAATGCTAAAATTAAAGAAAATAAATTAATTGTTAGTGAAACTGAAATGACATATTTAAGAGCAAAAGGTCTAGTTAGTGACGATTATAAACCCACAGATAGTTGTTTTGATTTAATAGCCCAGAATGAATATTTAGAAAGTGTTGATGTTAATGATGATATAGACAGTGGTCTTATTAGTAAATTAGCACCTGAAATTATTGTAGATAATAAAACATATAGTAATGGTGCTTTTATATTACCTAACACTGGGCGTAAAGTTAAAATAAATAAAATTTCAGCAGTCGCTGGCGGTAAATATGAAATTGAATTTAGTAATTTAAATCTTGCTGATGCTTTTGGGTTTCAATTTAAAGGTGTTAATAGAGCAAGTAATAGTGCTAAATGGGGTGTTTCTGGTTTAGATGCTCCTCTAGTTAAACTTGGATTTGTTAACTTTCAAAAACTAACAGTTGCTTTAACTGATGCCGAACTAGTTGCTAAAATTGCCGAAGGATTAACTTATGATATTGACCTTTTAGAAATAGTAGTCCAACAACAAAGCAAAAACAAAAAAATGCCAATGCCTAAAGTATACAGCAGTTATTTAGTTGAGCCTTTCACTATTGAAAACAATGTTTTTCAAATGGAACGTCAATTTAATATTACACAACCTAATGTTTATAATGTAGCATTACTTATGCCAACTGGTGATAGTTTAGTATCTAGTTGTATGGATAGAAACGTATTTAATTATAGATTTCAAATTAACAATATTTCTAATACTCAAACTGATTTACAACTTAAATCATTAGTTAGTGATTACCCTTCTTCTCTTCATTTAGACAAACAAATTGATTACTTCTCCAACTCTTCCTATCAAATGAAGACTATGTTTGGTATAAAAGGTTTAGAAAACGTAGCAATTGTTCCTTCTATACTCCCACTTAAAATTTACAGTGCTAATGATGCTAACTCATTCTATACCAATCCTACTGGCTTCTCCCTTCAACTTGCTATAGCATCTAATGAAGAAGCAGGTCAAATCAAAACTGGTGTTTGCTATTTACTTAAATCTTGCCTTAAATCTCTTTAATTAATAATTTATTTGTAAATTTTATTTATTATTTTTTTTTATAATTTTTATCTAATCCAATATTAATATATACTAATTATTAAAATGGAAAATTTATTTGAAACACCAGAACCAATTATTAAATCAACTAAGAAAATAGAATTTACAAATGAAGATGATGAAGATATATTACAATTAATTTTAGAAAAAGATAAAAAAAAAGAAAAACCAAAAAGAAAAACCAAAAAAGAAATGAGTGAAGAACAACGGGCAGTATTAGTAGAACGTTTAAAAGGTATGAGGGAAACATTAGCACAAAAGAGAGCAGAAAAAAAGAAAGAAGCAACTACTAAAAAAGAAGTAAAACAACAAACTACTAAACAAGAAGTTAAAGAAGAAGTTAAACCAGAAGTTAAAGAAGTTGTTAAAGAAGTTGTTAAAGAACCTAAACAAACAAAAGTATCAAGGGCTAATGATAAAATTGACAGATTAGATGCTATTAATAATACATTAAATAAATTATTAAGTTATAAAGAAGAGAAACGTAAAGCAAAAGCAGAAAAAAAAGATACACCAGAGCCAGCACCAACACCAACACCACCTAAACAAGAACCAACACCAACACTAGAACCAACACCAGAGCCACCTAAACCAAAAGACAATAAACCTGAAGTAAATTTAAATCACGAACCAACTCAAGAACCAATCCAAAAATCAACTCAAATAGAAATACAAGCACAAATAGAACCTCCAGAATTACCAACATTTAAATCTTTAAACTTTAATAAATTTAGAAGATAGAATTTTAAAATTAATTATTTTTTTTTTATTTAATTTAAATTAAATATATAATATATATAATATATATAATATATAAATTTATAATGTCTTATTACTCAGCAATTCAACCAAGCAGTTTAAAAGAATTTTATACCCAAAATGATATTGTTGATTTCATAATCAAATTAAGACCTGGACGTGCTATTGTGCCTGGCACACTTAGAATGGCTGGTGATCTCAACGTCATTACTGACCGTGTTAATTCTCCTGCATTAGTTTTAGAAGATAAAGTTCATCTTGATACTTTCGCAGGTATTCATAGTGTTGTTCGTTCTGTAAATACACAAGTTAATAATATCAGTATTGAAAACACCCAAGCATACCCTCGTATTGTATCTATGATGACACAAGCAAATCAAGATTTAGATAGTCTTAATACTTCATCATCAAATCTTTGTGAGTTAAAAGGAACAACTAACTGTTTTCAATTAATAGGTAATAAACTAGTTAATGGTACACATTGTGTTTCTTTTTCTATGAAACCTCAAATATCATTAAACATGGCTAATGGTATGTTAGGTGCTGATAAATTTGGAAACGTCCAATTATCATTTGTTCTTGCTAATGCAGTTGAAGCCTTTTATACAGGTCATAAATCAAACGATGCTTATATGACTACTGAAGCAACTAAATTTTCAAACATACACTATAAATTATTTAATCTTCTTCTTCAATGGGATGAAGTAGATATGACTGGTTCTTCTGGTGCTGTTGTAATGCCTGTTAAACACCTTTATTCTCAAACAATTACAAGTGAAAGCAGTTTTCTCAATGTTCAAGCCCCTACTTTATACAATGCCATTTCACTTTCATTTATCCAACAAAGCAAACGTAATAGTATTTTCCATAATAACCTCCAATGTGAAAAAATCTTTGGTATGGATCAAGTTGGCTCTTCTTTAGAATTGCTCATTAACGGTGTAGATACAATCATTCCCTTTTCTATTCAGGATTACAATTTAGTTGCTCTTAATTACCTTCAATCTCTCAATGGTTCTCCTAACAAAAATTTAATTACTAATAAGATGCTAGAACATCAATGTTTCGGTATTGGTTTTCAAATGTTAACTAGTAGCAACGATAGATTAGCAATCCAACTTAAAATTAATTCTAGTGATTATAATAATCAAATCCCCAAACATGATGCTTTTATTTTTATTAATTCATTTATCCAAATGTAAATAAATTTTAATAAAAGTAAAATTATTATTATTATTGTTTTAATTATTTTTTTTTAAAATAAATATATTATTAATATAATATATATATATAATATAAATCAAAATGGAAAATAAATCTTTACTTATCCTTCCAGCATCTATAGATAAATACAGAGCCCACTATATCATTCCTGGTGGGTATAAATACCTTACTAAGAAAATAAGACTCAGCGACTTTAACCTTCTTAATAGCCAACAAAAACCTATATATTTTGGTCCCAAAGGTATTTATTCTTTAATCAAGTCTATACAATTCATTAACAGAGAAGGTATTGTGATTGACAGTATGACAAATACTGATTACCTTATTCTTAAAATGATGAAGCAATCTAACCCAGTTCAACGCGATATGTATAGATACATATACCAAAATATGTGTAATTCTATTGAAACTATTTCTCCTGCACAAGTTGAATTAACAGAAGAACAAAACAAACAAGATGCTACAAAAATAGGTGGTTATATTGATTTGTCATTTTGTAGTGACTATTTAATGTCCCGTAATATTTCTAATGACTTTATGACTATTAGTATTGAATGGGCTGACCTTTCAAGTGTTGAAAATGGTTATGAATTCAGCAAACCACCTTCTATGTATGTTGACGAGGTATTAACCGCTCAACCCGTTGATGCTGAAGATGTTATTATTTATAACACTGTAGTTCCTGATAAAGTGGCATTTCGTGCTAAAAACATTGTTATTGCTAATGGTGAATATAACATTAGCAGTTTAGAAGAAACTATTGAAGAAACCCGTTTTAACTCATACAATCAACAAATCGTTGAGAATATGTATTTTTACGTTCATAATGATAAAGAAAACGGTGCTATTTCAAACCTTGGAACTACTTATAAATCTATGGTTGACACTAGAATAAATCTTATTAGTGATGGAGTTCAACTTATGCCCTATTCTGGTTTAGACAATGATGCTAAACGTCTTGCTCATTTAAGCGACCAAGCGGGCGAAATGTGTATACCTGCTGTTGGTGCTTATTATAATTTATCTACTAAATTCGGTAATATTAATAATTTAAATGATGTTGGTGTTTTTAATCCTAATACTAATATTACTTATTCTGGAACACACTCTTACACTGCTATCGGTTTAAATAAAATGGTTATTGGTGAAATCGTGCTTCAATTCGCTTCAAAAGTCATTACACCTGATTTAAATAAAGTGTTCTTTTTACAAACTCTTGCTGAAGTCAAACGCTTTTACAAACGTTCTACTAACCAAGTTGGTAATCTTACTATGCCTGGTAAGTAAATATATAAAGTTTTAATTATAGTTTTTTTTTATTTTTAATTATTAAAATATCATATTATTATATAAATACAGATTATTAAAATGGCTACTAAAAAAACTATTATAGGATGTAATAAATTTAATGATAAATCAGCAATTAGCAACTCAAATTTTACAACTAATTTAAAACAAAGTTTAACTTTAAATGAAGGTGATACTATTTCAGTTAAAACTAGTTTTATAGATACAAGAAACAAAATTGCTGGTTATTATACTGTTGATAAAGATATAGAAATAGAAATGGAATATTATTTTTATTACATAAATAGAGGCGGTAATAATACAAAAAGTATGCAACTTGGGGAGCGTACTTATGAGCCTTCAGGTAAAACGACAATTAATACAAAAAAACAATGTATTGCGTGTGATTCTAATGACTGGGAATATAATGCTAAAAAATTGGCTGATGCCACACTTTATTTTGATCCTGTTGTTGCTTATCCTCCATATTATTCATTCAATAATTTTGCATCAAATGCCAATACTGATGGTTTCGGCTTTACAATAGGACTTTATGAAGATGTATCTTATGATTATTTTATCGATGTATTTCCAACCCTACAACACGCAAGTTATAAAAATCTCACACAATTCCCCATTACAAACGATAGCACAGCAACAGGGAAAGTTCAAGCAAATTTAAATCCTCTTTTGGAGAGTGTTTATCATTGTTATAGTCAGGTCAATCTAGATAATACAAAATCAAAATTTACAAAAAACGGTGTATTTGATCAAGTGGCTTTCGGGAATAATCCAAGTGGCTTTAATAATGTTTTAGATGTCAATTCTGCTGACGGATTGCCTTATTTATTGCATTATTATATACCTGAGAATCTTGAAAAAAATTATGTAGTCACACCCGTTAATTTTACAGATATGGTAATAGGTCAAACTTACTCAATTATAGATACTGGATTACCTTGGCTCAATCGATTTAATACTAGTTGGACATATATTTCATCTACATTAACATCACCTGCTAATGGATTAAATTTTGTTTGTGAAGAGACTACTAATAATGAATTTAGTAATTTTACAGATATATCATCATTTGATACAATCAATCAATTTATTATAAATAATAGTTTTGGTATTGATTTTGGTTTATATGGTGGGCAATCATTACCAGAAAATACAAATCCTGTTGTCATTATGTATAATAATGTTGTTGAAGATAAGTGGTATAAATTTATTGGCAATATAACACCTAAATTTTTAGATGGTTCAGTATTATCATTTTATAAAGATATTTGCGGATTTCCTGAAAATGAGCAACCAAATATCGGCGATATGTTCATATCTATTGCTAATTCACCACCAGGAACCAGTGTTAGTGTAAATGGAAACATAAATAATGTTGCTCCAGGAATGACATTACAAGTTGTATCAGCGGGTTTAATTGATTGGGAATTATTGGGTTATGTTAATAATAACCCTATCAACGATGATATAAATATAATAAATGCTCAAGTTAATGTAAATTATAAAGTAATTTCAACCGGTAATACTTGGGGAAGAAATAATCAATTAAGACAATCATCAAATAACGCTTCTATTGGCGATATTATAAATTTATCAACACCCTATACACCACTTACGATTTCATTCCCTATGTTAAACCCTACACAATTTACAACTCAATATAATGGCGAATATTTTATATTATATCAAGTTGGAACAGGTTCAACTGATTGGCATCAATATTTTGACGTGATACCAGGACAATCAGGATTTAATAAGGGTAATATTCTAATTGCTAAAAATATAACAGGTGATATGTCTTCATTAGACAATACAGTCCAATTACAATGGATACAATTAAATAGTATTAATATAGGAACAACTATTTCATTTAATAATTGTGATGAATTCGTTGTTGTGTTATTAAATTTAATGGGTTATGAAGAAAATGATACATTTACAACTATATATAAAATTAGTGATCACGAACTAGCGGAATTAAATTTTAATACTGATGAACCTCCTTTATCAGGTAATATTTTATTTGAACAACCTAATATGTTATTACAAAATAAACAAATAGAAACTCCATTTACTTTTACTGTATCAAAAAACCCTTCAAATTTTACAGATGAAACCTATAACGCAAATTTATTAGTATATGACACAATACAAGAAATAGTAAATTATACGTTTCCTTTGCCAGCATTTAAACCAACTAGTCAAATACAAGGTGTAAATAATTATAGTTTTAATGCCGATGTTGTTTCAACTGGAATAGTGGGCACAGAAAATCTAAAAGATACTAATTATGATAATAAAGCAATGAATACAGGAAAGATGGTGCCTTTTACAAAAACATTTAAATTTATTTTAAAGAAAGGTTCTTATTCGCCTGATTACTTAGCCGAAATATTATCAAGAGCAATGAGCAAACAAAAGGCAAAAAAGAATGTTATTAATGGAAAAATTCAATTATCAACACCTACAAAATTAATGACCGAACAACTTATTGATTATAACACTTTACAGGCTGGAGTATCTACCAAAGATCCAGCGCAATTTTATGGAAATATGAATTATAATCAAGCGTCTATATTACAATGTAAAGCAGATTTAGTTAATAACGACGGGGGTACTATTGAACATTATTATAATACTGATTTAATTCATCCTTTTTTACATCAAGGAGCATTTCCCTATAATGTTCCTACTCAATATGATAGTGAGGGTGATATGGTTGATGTATGGAATAAATACATACCTAATAATAATTTTGCTCCAAAAAATAAAAACATATTACCAACAGGTCAAAATTTAGATAATACAACTTTGCCAATTAATCCAAAGTATACATCAAATGATTTTAATTATAATATGTCTCTCAATGGCGATGACACACCTTTTTTATATCGTCCTGCCGCATACGGAACGCGATCAGATTATGACCCTGGGCAGATGTCAATTAAATTAGCATACAATGACGCAAATTATGAGTATCTAAATTCAACACTTCAAGAATTTGGCAAAAATCCAGATGGTAGTATTAGAGTTATTGAAATGGCTTATAAACCGTTATGTCATGATGTAAGTTCACCATATTTTGAAAATATTATGGCTACAACCGATGAATTAAATGATATTACTGATTTTAAAGTAACAACCGATTATAGTATTCGTCCAGTTGTATCAGCCGCATTTTCATCAATTGGAACAACTATCGATGCAGACACCTTTCCCATAAGTAATGTGCAGTATTCTAATAATTTTAAGTATTCATTTAAAACGCCAACAGGGACAAGAAATATTACGTCTCCATTAGTTGGATCAACGCAGATGAGTTTAGTTTATAATCAAGAAAATAATGGTATTTTTTCTTTTCCTTATATGCATACTGGTATTTATGCTAAGGCTGATCCTACAACGTCATCAACACAAGAATCAATTGGTATATATTCAAATACTAGTTATATTCCAACAAGTAACGCATCTGGTACTGTTACAATTGTACCAACTCCTTCAGTTATACAATGTGAAAGTCAATCTGGTATAATATTTAAAAATCTAAAAGCAAAATATGTTGATGGTAGTGGTGAATCAAGTTTTTGGAGTGATCTTGGTTTCGATGTTGATGCTATTTGTTTAAATAAAGAAAATGATGATAATTTACAGATTACATATGACGAATTTATTAGTAAAACTAGTAGGGGATTTTCTGGCACCGCGAACATGTATGATAATGTCAGCAAGAACGATGGTAATGAAGTATCGCCTATCTCTTTCTATGATTCCCGTCAAATAATGGGGTTCCCGCTTAACCCAAACACAACTACAAATCTATCTACCTATTATTTAGCAGTTACTAATAATTATGTTTTATTCAATGAGCCAATATATTTTGCTGTGGAGACAACTGAGGCTGTAAATGCTGTAAATACCTTTACAAATCTAAATGATACAGGTCATGTTCTGTTATCTGTCGAGGGTTATGGAGGTCAATTAATAAACAGCGAAACAAAAATGAATATTAAAAGTATTATATCTAGTTATTACAGTTCATCGAACTTTATTACGAATCCTAACAGTGAAGATATAGTATATGAACACGTCGGCGAGCCATTAGATATTGATAATTTAAAAATAGTTTTAATAG
>Ga0070745_1001545_pt1 | contig 12764 bp, 10 predicted proteins | sample VirMetDEL_Mar_4_FD_77438 | JGI IMG/M metagenome (GOLD analysis project Ga0070745, IMG submission 77438) | Aqueous microbial communities from the Delaware River and Bay under freshwater to marine salinity gradient to study organic matter... | ecosystem: Environmental > Aquatic > Marine > Coastal ...
GATGGCGGCGTGGAGTTGATGCGCTCGCCCAATCCGGTGGGCAAGTGCCTTGCCGTGGAGGTACGTCGGCCTGGAGTTGATGACGAGGCGCACGGGCAGTTCGATGATGTGATTGCCGTACAGGTCGCCAAGTCGCGCTTTGCGCTCCTGGCGATGGAGGCAGCGCAGAAGAGCGTGCAGGCACCGATTGCCCTGCCCCAGGATGTGCAGGAGCTGTCCCTGGGCGCAGATGCAGTACTGCGCTCTACGACACCGGAGAAGATCCGGCGCATTCCGCTCGATGTCCCTGCCGCCGCCTTCCAAGAGCAGGGCATCTTGGACAACGAACTTCGCCAGGGCTCGCGTTACCCCGAGGTACGCGGCGGCAATACCGATGCCTCCATCGTCACGGGCCGTGGCGTGCAGGCGCTCATGTCCGGCTTTGACACGCAGGTGCGCACCGCGCATGCGATGTTTGCTGAGGCATACACCGATCTGATCGCTCTGTGCTTTGAGGCAGAAGAGCGACTTTGGCCGTCGTTCCGCAAGACCATTCGCGGCAACGACAATGGCACCCCGTATGAGGTCTCGTATACGCCCGAGAAAGATATCCGTGGGGATTACTCGGTCGATGTTCAGTACGGCCTCATGGCGGGTCTGGACCCTAACCGCGCACTGGTGTTTGGGTTGCAGGCCCGTGGGGATCGCCTCATCTCGCAGGACTGGCTGCGCCGGCAGATGCCTTTTGCCATCAACGCCAGCGAGGAAGAGCAGAAGCTGGACATCGAGGACATGCGTCAGGCTCTTCGCCAAGCCGTTGCCGGATATGCGCAGGCAATCCCTGTGCTTGCCCAGAACGGTCAAGATCCCGGCGAGATCCTTGCTCGCCTCGCGATCATCATCGAGGGTCGCCAGAAGGGCAAGCCTATTGAGGAAGTGATCGCTGAAGCGTTCGCTCCCCCCGAGACGCCACCCGACATGGTTGATCCGATGGTTGATGACGCCTCCCCGGTCCCTGGCGATCCCATGCAGGATCCCATGTCGGGTGGTGAATCCCTTGAAGGCATTGATGCCATGGGTCGCCTTCGCGGCGTAGCTCCTGGTCAGGCTGGGCTCCCGCCCGGTGGCAGACCAGACCTGAATGTTCTGCTCGCTGGATTGACGCAGCGGGGCGAGCCGAATCTTGCAGCATCCGTTTCGCGTCGTGTACCTACGGGTTAAGGAGAAGGAAATGGCAGTTCCCGCAGCGGCTCCCAAGAAGCCTGCGAATCAGGGTGGCAAGGCTGCGGCCTTCGTTCAGCCCGTAAACCATCAGGAGAAGGCAACGTCCAACACGGCGGGCCTTCCCCACTCGTACTCGCCGTCTAACGGCAATTGGCAACAGCACGCACAGGCATCCTCACCTCGCGGCATCGGCGGCTCCGGAAAGGGGACCAAGTAATGAAGGCTCGAGTAGGTAAGACTGGTAAGGCTGGTAGCGGATTGCGCCTTACTAGCGAACGGGCGACAGCAAGCGTCGCTAAGGCTACTAGTAAGATGAAGAAGCCGACTAGTCGTTCTACGACAAAGTCTGTTCGCGGTTCGGGCAAGGGAATCAAGTGGACCGCTAGCAAGACGACAAGTGAGCGTGTACCTAAGGGCCGCAACACGATTGCGACTTACAAGGGTTCTGAGGGCCCGAAGAAGTCCTCTCCTCGCAAGAAGAAGTAGTCATGGGTTTCGGGAAGGGGACGAAGTAATGCGTGTATCAAGTTCAAAGACTGGTGCTGCTGGCGGTGGCCGCAAGTCCAAGCCTCGCGTAACCGAGATCGACAAGTCAAAGAAGAAGGGCAAGGTTACCGAGAAGGGCCGGAACTACAGCACTAAGACAAACTTTGGCGCTGAGGGTCCGAAGCGGTCTGTTCCGCGAAAGAAGAAGTAGGCATGTGTAACTGGTGTGGTTGTCAGGCGAAGTCCGGTGTCGGTTATGGCGGTCGGAAGATGCCTGACACGGAGAAGCGGCATGAGCGCACTGAGTCTCAGGTTGAGCAGATTTTCGAGTACGGCAAGGTGAAGAACAAGAAGGCTCCGAAGTCCTGATGCCGGCGAAGAAGGATCCACGCCTTGAGCGTGCAGGCGTAGACGGCTACAACAAGCCCAAGCGCACCCCTAACCATCCCACGAAGTCGCATGTTGTTGTGGCTAAGGAAGGTTCGCAGATCAAGACGATTCGTTTTGGTCAGCAGGGTGTGACAGGTGACAGGCAGCCGACTAAGCGTCAGGCATCCTTCAAGGCACGGCACGCGAAGAACATCGCCAAGGGCAAGATGAGCGCGGCCTATTGGGCTGACAAGGTGAAGTGGTAGCCATGGCACGGTATTTCCCCCCGAGTACTGACTTGTACTTTGATTCCGACAAGCGCCGTGCGCGCGAACGCTTTCGTAAGCAATTTGACAAGCAGCAAAAGGCAGCTCGCAAATCTGCTGCCAAGCGCGAGTCGGCAAGTAAGCGAGGAGCAGAAGGTCCCAAGCGATCGGTTCCTGGTGGATATTCAGCTAACTACCTGCCTGGTCGCGAGAAGAAGAATCACCGAGCGTGAGGAGACCAGGGCGTGGACGAAGAAGACTTCGACAACACTGAGGACGCAGAGTCCGTTGTCGTTGAGGCCACGCCCTGGTTCAACTCCGACACCGTAGCTACGTCCATGGTCTTTGCTGCGCAGATGGCGCAAGCAGCAGCAGACCATTTTCAGAATCTTGCTCTGCTGGCTCTAGGCCAGTCAGCCCATGAGTGGGCCGCAGAGGACCGGGAAGAAATGGCAGATGACCTGATGAAGCAGATCGGGTCTCTCCCTGAGACTAAGGAGAAGGATGGCAAACGGACACGGCGGTCAGCGCCGCCCAAGTAATCCTGCTCCCGTATCCGGCCCTGGCGCCCTGTCCCGTCGCACTGACGGGCAGGGACCCAAGTACATTTCAGGCGGTCAGTACGGCGAAGGCCAGGAGATGATGGATCTTCAGGCCTCTGCCCCGATGTCGGAGACCAAGACTCGCGCACCGCGTATGTCGGCAGGTAAGACTGCTACTGCGCCGCCGCCTGCACAGGTCACTCCCCTGTTCGCCCCGACGCAGCGACCGGACGAACCAATCACCGCAGGCGCTCCATTCGGACCGGGTCCTGGGCCTCAGACACCTTCGCGCAGCGGGAAGAGCCTCACCGCAACTTTGGAAAAGTTGCTTCCTTATGACTCGTCAGGCCAGATCGCACGGTTGTATCAAATGGCCGCTAGCAAGGGCTGGTAGGCGGTGGCAGAGCGATATGTTGATACGTCTCGCCTGAGCGGCATTGAGCAAGCCTCTAGGACGCCCGTACAGGACTACCCGCGTGGGTCAGCGCCGAATCTTCCCGCAGTACAGCGCACCCCTCCGCAGTTTGACTTTTCAAACTACGCAATCGGTCAGCGCGAAGACGCACGCCGAGCACTTGCTCAGCAAACCCTTGACGACGCAGCAGCCGAGGCGCAGTTCGGAAAAGAGCAGGGGTACACACCGTACAACCTCGAGGTCGCTTATGAGCAGACGCGATCAGCATACTTTGCGATGCTCAATACCTACGCGAGGCCAACCGCAATTTTGGGTGCAGAGCGGTATCCCACGCTCACTGAGGCCGCACTTCAGGCAAATCTGGATCAGAGCGACGTAAACAAGCTCCTCAATCTTCTTGAGGTGGACCGTGCCGCAGAGCGCCTAATCGCCTCCATGAACCTCGTGTACAACGAGGAAAACGACCCCAACAAGCGAATCCTGGGTGACCGGCAGATTGAGCAGACGCTCAAGTCCATGAACCCCATCATGCGAGCAGCCACATGGGATGTTGTCGTTGAGAAGATTGCTGCTTCGGTTGAGGCTCCCTTGGGCGAGCCCAACCAGTGGCTTGAAGTACTCAGGGATGGCGCTGGGAAAGCCCTTGAAGCGGTCATGGCCCCACTCATCTGGGCCAATGATCAGGTGCAACGTGCGCAGCGGGCAAGCTCATACGGCAGTTACATGGAGCCCGAGTACGACCCTATTGGCATCAACACAATCCAGAACATCTTTGAGTACTGGGACGATGTTGAGAAGGGCAAGTACAACAACGAGATCATTGCTGCCGGCATTGATCAAGTTGGCAAACTGCCCATGGACTTGGCGATGCAAATTGAGCAGGCCAAGACGGCTGGCGACCCAGACCCGCTCATTACGGTGCTGGCGCAGAACTCAACCAATCCTGAGGCAATGGCAATTCTTGAGGCGGCCTTCTACCCCGGTGGCGAGTCCTCTTCCCTTGCTGAAGCATCTCGCATTCTTGACAACGCAAGCCTAGGAAACACGGGGCAGGTCTTCCTGACTACCGCGCTGCGCGATGAGTACCTGGGCTCAGAACTGCGAGACACTGGCGCCGGTGCGCTCAACGTGTTTGACACGCTTGCCGCCGATCCCACCATCTTTGGCGCAAAGATACGCACGGCCTACCTCTCCACACGCTTTGCCATGGAGAAGATCGCTCCTGGCGCAACAGCCGCGGGTATTCGTGGTGCCTTCCAAATGCGTCCGGTACGCAGGTACTACGACCGCCTCTTTAACGACATTGGTCGTTATGAGAAGTTGCTGAAGAGCGATCCCACTAAGGCTGGTCTGTTCCGCGAGCAGATGCGGCGACAGTACGCGGAGACTCCTGACCAGGTAATTGACGACTTCATTGAGCGTGGCATTCGCACCGTTGATGACCTTGCCGACGATGTAGTTGAGCAAAACGCAATCTTCACCATCCAGAAGGGTGGGGCCGCGCAGGAACTCCTCGGGCCAGATATTGACGAGGTAACACCCCTGTTCAATTTGATGGTCTCTGATGGTCAGAGCCTGAGCCGTCAGTTGCTACTGCCTCGGATGACACTTACTCGTGCCCTGAAGACGAACTTCTCGCGCACAGTGTCAATCGCAATGCCAAAGGCAAGGGGTGCTAAGGCTGTCAAGGATGCCTACGGCAACACCGACGATGCCGCTGAGTTCACCGCACGGATCTCAGACCCAGCTGTCGCCGCCCAGGCGGGGGCCATTGAGCGTTCTGGGATCACCTCCCGAGGTTGGTTCGGCAAGAAGGTTGATCGTTTTACGCGCTACTTCTCAAGTGTGGGTCTTGGCGCTGTCTCTATCACTGACGGCTCAGACGCCAAGTTGATCTACCGCTATGCCAGAAGTTTCCTGTCGCGCACTCATGCCACATACATTGCAGATCGGTGGCGTGGAGCAAATGCGTCTCAACGCTACGACATTCTTGTCGGTCTAAACAGGACGGCGGCAGCAGCAAAAGGGATTGACATCACCAATCCCGAGATGCTTGCCCGCGTTGATGAGATGGTCACCGCAACCAGCACGGGCAGTCGCTTCGCCGCCAAGAGTAAGCCAATCTCGGCAATTGGCGGCGGTCCAGTGGCTGAGTTTGAGGCAACCGCAGAGCGCCTGTACCACGGAACAAACCGAGCATTTGAAAGATTTGATGAGACTGTTGCCCAGCCTCGTGGCTCGCGGTCGCTGCCGAGGACCGGCGGCGGGCGCAACATCTATTTTTCGGATCGGCAGGACGTTGCGGAAACCTTTTCCAAGGAAGCCGGGTCGTCGGCTAAGATGCCGAGCCCCGCTGACGGGGAGAGCGTTTGGGTCGACTACGTTCGAGTCTACGGGAATGGTGACGAGCGTGCCGCTGTCATGTACGCATTGGACAACAACGGCGCTCCCCGAGTGGCGTTACTCGAAGAGGTCACTGCTGACGGCCAGTTGGTCTCCAGATTTACTGAGAATGTAGATGAGATTCTTGACTACATTTACCTAAATGGCGATACACCCCTCATGTACCCAAGGGGCGAGTTGCCACGGGTTATTGAGGCAGACGTTTACGGCAAGACGCTTGATCTATATATCCCGAACAGTGCATTTGACTCAGATGCAGCATTCTCAAAATGGATCTCCGAGAACGTTCCGGATGATCTTCAGCAGGCACTCAAAGACGAAGGCACTTTTGGCTGGATCTTTAACCGGATGGCACATGGCTCTCAGTACCAGCACGAACGGTCATCAGCCATTGTTAACTGGGCCCGAGACAATGGGTATGGCAAGATCGTCGTTAATGACGCACCCCTGAGCGGTGGAAGATCAATCATCGTTGTACCCGAGATGGTCAAGTACGGCACGAATGACCCAGTCTCTGCCCTTCGCTCTACCCTTGACGAACAGCAGCGTGCCGCAGCAGACCTGACGGACCCATCCGACTTTAACGGGGTCAGCAAGGCCCTCTTTGACTGGCAGACGGCCAAGTATGTGGCGCTTCCGAACTTTCGTGAGATGGAGAAACTCGCTCGCTGGTATCGGATGCTTGATTCAGCGGGTGTCGGCTGGATTTCATCTGTGCCTCAGCGGGTGACCGATGCCTGGTCTCTTGGCACGCTGTACGGCCTGCGCTTTTCCATGCGCTCCGCAGCAGAGGATCTCTGGTTCTATGCGGTGATTACCGGCGGCAATCTGGGCGACCTGTACAAGGCCCGCCGCGCAAGCACGGTACTTCGTGAGGTCCGCGGGCGCACTCGCCAGGGCGCTTGGGCTTCGCTCGTCGGGAAAGACGCGCCAAAGTCAACGCTAGGCATGGTCAACAAGCGCCTGCGCCGCATAGGCGACAGCATTGACAACTCAAACAGCGAGATGGCGCGGATCTTCGGCAACTTCATCCAAGGCAATCTTGATCAGGGTGAAGTGGCCATGGCATTTGAGGCTGCGAACAAGGGTGACTTCGCCCCGATGCGCCGCCTTGCGTCACTAGCCCTAGTGAATGCCAAGATGACTGGACTCAAGGGCAAGGATCGTGACTACATCCTTGATCTCGTCTCGGGTCCATTCGGCATGAAGTACATCGACGAGCTGGCTGAAACCGGTCGGTCCATCAACAGCGGTGGCCTGCCCGACCTGAACCTTGACGTTCCCGGCACTGACAGCATGGGAGTCACTGTCGGAGCCGTCCCTCGCACATCTAATGGCCTGCGCCCTACAGGCGAGTGGAGCCCCGAACTTCCCGTCGAGAACAGCAATGTAGGCGCAATGATGGCCTGGGAGCGATTCCTCAACGGCGTGATCACTAATGACGGCCCAGTGGGCCAGATCATTGTCGCGAATCTTGATGATGTGCAGAGAGCTGCCCGTCTCGCGGCTGATGAGATCCGTATTGATCCGACGAAGTTTGGCTACGCAGATCGCTTTGCTGCTCTCGCTGAGGTGACCCCCGAGGAGTTTGCGCTTCGTAAGGTTCAGGCCGTGAGAGCTGCTTTCAGCGATGCTAACGGCAACCTCAACACGAAACTGTGGCGTCGCGTGGTTGACGAAGACGGTTCAGTAAGGGCCTTTGATGTTGTTGAAGGACAGCGTGTATATCGAATCAACCAATCCACGTTGCGCAACATCCCTGCGTCAGAGCGTCCGCAGTACGTCCTCGGGCAAGAGTATGGTGCCGTGCCGACAGCCTCTGGGATTGGGGCCTTCGCGGATAATACATGGGCTTGGATGGGTGAGCAGTATGCCCGCATCGCTCGTGAACCGGTATTCATTGCGAACTACCTGGGGGTTCGCAAGCAACTGGCCTCGTACCAGGCTCAACTGGCCGAAAAGGTGGGCGAGAAGGCGGCATCCCGAATCGTCTCGCGCATGGCTGAGGACAGGGCCTACGCTTTCACACTGAGTTTCGTTGATAATCCTGCCAACAGGTCGCTGCTTGCCTACAAGGTTCGCAACGTGTCGCGCTACTACCGCGCTACTGAGGACTTCTATCGCCGCATGCTGCGTGCAGGCAAGCAGTACCCGGTTGGCCTGTGGAAGACCGCCTTGACGTATGACGTACTTGATGACACTGGATTCATCTACGAAGACGACGAGGGCAACAAGTACTTCATGTATCCAGGCAGCAAAGAGCTGATGAGCGCGATGTCGTGGTTTGCTGGCGCTCGAGGCGACAGCGTGGTGCAGATGGACTACCCGTTCTTCCTAGGTGGCAAAGTCAATATGCTTGCACCGTCTACTGACCCAAACCAGGCCATCCCAACGGTAGCCGGCGCTCCAATCATTGGTTTCGGTTGGCGCATGATGCAAAGGGCATTCCCGTCTCTTGACCGACTGAACAAGTTGGTTCTTGGCGAGTACGGAGCAAACCCCGATACCTCACTCGGGGGCGCACTTGCCGAGTCATTTCTTCCAGCGGGCGCGACCCGAGTTCTTCGGGCTCTCAACACTGATGAACGAGAGTCAATGTTTGCTGCGGCGCAGAAGGACGCCATTGCCATCGCCGTGGCAAACGGCGCTATTCCAGCGAATGCCGGCCCAGAGGCGATGAACTCACCCGAGTTTGAGAATGCGATGGCCGGGATCAACGCCATTGCATTTAGTGCCGTAGTAACTCGTCTGGCTTTGTCCTGGGTTGTCCCCGCCTCGCCGCAGCGGTATGTGGATAACGTGTCCGACTACGCCCGTATGAATGGTTCCGTTTCACTGCGAGGCGCATTCCTGGATCTTGTGCAGAAGCATGCCGAGGCTGACGAGGAGAATCCCGTCGGGGGTGCAATGGTTGAGTGGTATCGGCTCAACCCGAATCTCTTCCCCTACACGGTTTCAAAGACCGAAGCCGACACTTCTGGCAATATCTCTTTCTCCCCCCTGAAGTCGGGAGAGGAAGTGCTGGCCTGGTACAAGGATAATCGCGAAAGCCTCATCAAGCAGTACCCAAGAACCGCCTACTTCTTGGCCCCGCAAGCCGAGGGATTTGACTGGGATACCTGGGGCCTCATCATGGGCCAGGGCTTGCGTGTGTCGAAAGACGACATGACATTCCTTAGGGATGTCTATGCCTCCTACGGCGAGTTCCAGCACTACGCCACTATTGCCGACTACCAGCGCGATCTTGACCTGCTTGATCCGCGAGATCCAGAGCAGTACAGCGAGATACGCAAGCTTGAGGCACAGCGTTCCGACGACCTGGCATTGGTTCGCGACAGGAATCACTGGTGGAAGAAGAAGTACGAGGAAACACGAAACTTCCAGGGCAAGACAGGAACCGCCGAGACGGCGCTCCTTGCCACGAAGAAGATGGTTGATGAGTTGTACGACTCAACTCCAGATGAGGAGTGGCAGGGATCTCCTGCCCAGGCCATCCGCAACTCCATTCTGACGTACATCGACTACCAGACCGAGATCAATATGATCACGGGGCAGACCGCTGAAGACAACCTGAAGAAGCGCACGCTGCGATTTGAGCTTCAGAAGGATCTTGAGTTCCTCGCAGAGGCTGATCCGAACGCGAAGCTATTTATTATGACGGTCTTGTACAGCGACCCTGGGCTGAGCATTCTTGACACTTCCACGATTGGTGACTGACTGTGACTGTGCCCACCTACGTTGATACTTCTAGGCTCAGTGGCATCGAGAAGGCATCTCGGCCACCCGTCCCCGGCTCCGTCCGCACGACACCGAAGCCGACTGCAACCAGTTCGGATGGCTCCATGCGAGGAGCCTCTGCTACAACACCGTCAGTCTCGGGATCAAGTTCGGCTTCGAGTGCAACTACAAACACCGTAGGAGTTCTCTTCCCTAGGCCCTATAGCGATGTCTATGTAGACACTTCATCGCTTCGCGGCATCATGGGGGCCAGCGACTACGGCTCCGCAACCTGGGTTGGGCAGTACACGGCAGGGAGTTCCGGTAAACCAGGAACCCTTCCGGAGTATGCCAGTGCGCAGGTTCAGAACTACGACTGGCTTTTCGGGATTATTGCCAAGGACTACTACAGCACTTCAACGGCGAAGAAGTGGTACGAGGAGCAGTTCCTTCAGCAGGCGCTGAATATCAGCCGTACCGAGGGGCGCATGGTCAACGTCGTTGATCTTGCCTATGAATACGCGCAGACCAAGGGGCTGCTTGACGGTAACGGGCAACTGACCAAGGCCGGCGAAGACGCCTACCGGGTCTACCTCGGCGACAAGTCGGGATCCTCATCTTCAAGCAGCGGTGGAGGTGGCTACTCCTCCTACGGCGGCTCCTATGGCGGCAGTGGCGGTGGGAGTGGAGGGTCAGCGGTCTTAACTGACCCGACCTCCGCTAGAGGTCTCCTGATGCAGACCATGCAGTCCGTGCTAGGGCGCAACCCCACCAATACCGAGTACAAGGATTTCCTAGCGACACTGAATGACTCGGAGTTGGCGAACCCCAGGACGGTCACCATGGAAGGCGACATTGCCGTCCAGTCTGGTGGCGTAGACGCATCGGTGCTTGCTCTGGATTTCGCCAAGTCCGCAGAGGACTACAAGTCCGTTGAGGCCAACAAGTACTACAACGCATTCATGCAGGCCCTAGGAGGTGCTTCGAATGGCTGACGGTAAGAGCCCGTCCTTTGCTGTTCAGCAGGCACGCCGGGAATTGCGTGAAGCGGAACGGACCCTCAAGGATCTTGAGAAGCGCAACATCCAGGGACCGCAACTTGATGACGCCAAGAAGGCCGTCAAGGAAGCGGAGAAGCAACTCAAGAAGTTGACTACTGGTTCCCGTGAGGATCGACGCGAAGAGCGTCAAGACTTCATGGATGACTACTACAACGAACTTGGCGGTCCCTGGGTTGCTGAGTTGGTTAAGTCTGACCCAACCCTTAACCGCCTCATCCAAAAGGCAATCAAGGAGGGCTGGGATCCCGGTCGGTTCCAAGACGAGCTGTACCAGACTGACTGGTGGACAGACCCAGAGAAGTCTGCGTCGTGGAAAGCTGCCTTCCAGTCTGAGTTTGCCAAGGACAAGACACAGTGGAATCAGTCCCTTGATGATGCCAAGTTGGCTATCAAAGAGATGGCTAAGGGCATGTACAACATGGTCATCCCCGATGCCGTCCTAGACCGAATTGCTCGCAAGTACATGTATGAGGGCTGGGACCGCAACGGCGGTCGCGGACTTCAGGTGTGGCTTTCTGAGCGGTTCGGACGCCAGGAGGATCGCGGGGCCGAACTGACCCCCGGTGGGCAGTTGCTGGACACGGAGCGCACCCTTGCCGCCGCTGCTCGTGCCTATGGCGTAACCCGAGACGATGCCTGGTTCACAAAGACCTCTCGCGACATTATGAATCCTGACAGCAACTACACCGAGGACGATGCCTGGAACGAACTCATCGCCGAGGCAGAGGACCTGTACCCGGTATTTGCTGGCAAGTTGAGCAAGGACCGTTCAGTTCGCGATCTCGGTGCCGGCTACCTCGGTCAGATGGCTCGATACCTGGAACTTGACGGGCCTGACGGGATTGACCTCACCGATCCCCTGCTCCAGCGTGCCTTCACCAGCTTGGATGATGCAGGCAACCCAACCCTGATGCCGCTGTGGAAGTTCAATCAGGAGATCAAGAAGGACGACAGGTGGCAGTACACCACTAACGCCCTAAGCACCTACTCACAGATTGGGTCTGACTTGGCTCGCATGATGGGATTTGTGGGGTAGGGATGGCTTTTGACGTTGGCAAGTACACGAGCAAGGTTAGCCTTGATGTACAGGCTGGCCTGATCACCGTTGAAGAGGGCAACGCCCTTGTGGCGAAGGCACAGAGCCTCGCAAACAAGAAGGGCGAACTGGGGGCCAAGGATCGGATTGCCCTGCGGTATGGCGTAGGAGCGAGCGGGGCTCGCGACGACAACACCCAAACCGATAACGGGGATACCGACGAAACCGACGGTGGAGATGACGATGCCTCTACCGTGCCAGCAGGCCCAAGCCCCGAGACCGTTGCTGGACGCCAGAGTGCCCGCGAGTACCTCAATGGCCTGTTCAAGCAGTTCGGCTTTACGGATGCTGACATCACAGCCCTGATGGGTCAGGTTGATGGATGGATCCAACAGGGTTACGCCGATGCGGGAACTGATGCGGTTCTAATGAAGTTCCGCGACACGGACATCTACAAGCGTCGCTTCGCGGGAATGGCAGAACTCATCGGACGAGGGCAGGCCATCTCTGAGGCTGAATACATCCAGCTTGAGTCCTCCTACCGCAACGTCATGCAGAACTACGGGCTGCCTGAGACCTACTACGACAACTACGACGACTACGCCCGCCTCATTGGCGCAGGATTGTCAGTCAATGAGGTGGAGCAGCGTGTGGTGGCAGCCAAGCAGGCTGCCAACCCTCTGGTTGCTGCGGAACTGAAGCAGTACTACAACATCACGGACGGCGATCTGACCGCCTACATGCTGGGCCTGACCGATGAGAACGGCCTGCAACTGGCCTCGGCTCGCAACCAGGAGCAGATTCGCACAGGCGCTCGGGCCGCACAGATCGGTGGTGCTGCGGAGAAGTACGGCTTCAGCATGGACAGGGCAGCCTCGGAGGCTCTGGCCGGCACGAGCATCGGTCAGACGGTGGATCCGTTCAGCATCGGGACCATGGCCCAACTGGAGGGCACCTTTGGACAGGCACGCAGAACAGCAGATCGCGAGACCACTCTCGCCGCCATTGATGCCGAGAAGTACGACCAGGGTGATGCTCTTGCTGCTGCTTTCGGCGATACGCAGAAGTCGCTTGCCTCGGAGAGGCGTGCGAAGCGGGAGCGTTCGCGCTTCTCTGGGTCGAGCGGCGTTGCTTCGACATCTCTGTCGGTGAAGAGGAATCTATGAGCGACGACTACAAGTGGTACAGGGTTCACACGGGCGGCAAGTAGCCGCCTCGGGGGTGAATGGACAGCAGGACTGTAAATCCTCACGAAGGCAGCAGACC
>Ga0070745_1001546_pt1 | contig 12758 bp, 12 predicted proteins | sample VirMetDEL_Mar_4_FD_77438 | JGI IMG/M metagenome (GOLD analysis project Ga0070745, IMG submission 77438) | Aqueous microbial communities from the Delaware River and Bay under freshwater to marine salinity gradient to study organic matter... | ecosystem: Environmental > Aquatic > Marine > Coastal ...
TTATTAGTAGGTATTGCCACTGAATATAACAATGCATTATTAGCCCCAGAAAATGCTAGTGTAGGTTGGTCAGTTGTTCAAACTATCCTTGATAGAGATTATAAAAATTTGTATCATTCACCTAAAAATAACAATTTAACTGTAGATTCATATTTTGATCAATATATGGACTATAGTAAAATGACACCTGGCTTTAGTATGTCATCCTCTACTCGCCCAATAGCAATTGGTAAATTCCAAGAGGCTGTTAGGGGTAGAAGAGTAATATTTCAATCCTCTAGATTATTAGAAGAAATGAAAGTTTTCTTATGGAGAAATGGAAGAGCAGAAGCGCAATCAGGTTACAATGATGATTTAATTATGGCATTTTCAATAGCTTGTTTTTTAAGAGAATCTACATTCAAGATGAAAGAAACAGGTAAAGAAATGTCTAAAAGTTTATTAAATAATATAAATACAAATTCAAACCCCTATTCGGGTGGGTATTCTTTAAATGATGTTCAAAACCCATATAAAGTAGACAACCCATACTCGGACAATCAAGAGGATATCTCTTGGTTATTATAAAAATATATGTAAATGGCAGATACTAGTTTATTCCCACGTTTAAAACGTTTATTCTCAACGGATGTTATTATCCGAAACGAAGGAGATGGAAATCTTAAAGTAATGGATGTTAACAAAATCCAAACATCCGGAGAATATTCAACAAACTCCATAGTGGACAGATTCAACAGAATCTGGACCAACTCACATACCTCAGTATATGGCTATCAGAGCAGTTTTAACTATCAAACCTTAAGACCTCAGCTATATTCAGAATATGATTCAATGGATTCAGATGCCATTATAGCATCTGCTTTAGATATTATAGCAGATGAATGTACCCTAAAAAATGACATGGGTGAAATTTTATCCATTAAGAGTAGTAATGAGGATGTACAAAATTCATTATATAATCTATTTTATGATGTATTAAATATAGAATTTAACCTTTGGCCTTGGATTCGTAATATGTGTAAATATGGTGATTTCTTTTTAAAATTAGAAATTTCCGAAAAATTTGGAGTTTATAATGTAATACCATACAACGCATTTCACATAGAAAGACAAGACGGATATGATAAAGATAGACCAGCGGATGTTAGATTTAGATTTAACCCAGATGGTATAACTAATCCATCAGGTACAGGCTTTTTTAATATACCAGGTAATGGTAATAATGAAAGTGGGAATTCTGTTTATTTTGATAACTATGAAATGGCTCATTTTAGACTATTATCAGATACTAACTTTTTACCATATGGTAGATCTTATTTAGAACCTGGACGTAAATTATTTAAACAATATACAATGATGGAGGATGCTATGTTAATCCATCGTATAGTTAGAGCACCTGAAAAACGTATCTTTTACATAAATGTTGGAAACATTGCACCAACTGAAGTAGAAAACTTCATGCAAAAAACCATTAGTAAAATGAAACGTACTCCATATATTGATCAACAAACAGGTGATTATAACTTAAAGTATAATATGCAAAACCTACTTGAAGATTTCTATATACCAGTTCGAGGAAATGATCAAGCAACTAAAATTGATAATTTAGGAGGTTTACAATATGATGGTATACAAGATGTTGAATATTTAAGAGATAAACTATTTGCTGCTTTAAAAGTTCCTAAAGCATTTATGGGATACGAAAAAGATTTAACAGGTAAAGCCACATTAGCAGCTGAAGATATTAGATTTGCTCGCACAATCGAAAGAATCCAACGTATAGTTCTTTCAGAACTTAAAAAAATAGCAATAGTCCATTTGTATACTCAAGGGTTTAAAGATGAAACATTAACCAATTTTGAAATTAACTTAACAAATCCTTCCATTATATATGACCAAGAGAGAGTAGTGTTAATGAAAGAAAAAATGGAACTTTCAACATCCATGTTAGAAAGTGGTTTATTCCCAACAGATTACATATATGAAAATTTATGGCATTTAAGTGAAGATCAATATGATGAATTTAGAGATTTAATATCACAAGATAAAAAACGTACCTTTAGATATACTCAAATTGAAAATGAAGGTAATGATCCAATAGAAACTGGAAAATCATATGGTACACCTCATGATTTAGCAGCTTTGTATGGTAGAGGTAGATATGAAGGGCAAGATGATGTTCCTGATGGATATGATGAGAAAAAACCATTAGGTAGACCTAAAGAAAATGCTACAAATAGGAATACCCAAGATAATGCTTTTGGTAAAGACAGAATAGGTTCTTTAGGAGCCAAAGCAGATACTGACTCATCATCTTCAATTAAACCTAAATTTAAAGGTGGATCTCCATTAGCTTTAGAAAATAAAAAAATCTTCAAAGACTTAAAGTATAGAGAAAAACAGTTGATATTTGAAGATGAGTTGCGTAGTAATTCACTATTAGATGAAAATCAAATACGAGAGTAGTAAAATTTAACATATTTATAAATAAAACAACATTTAGAATGCGAGTAAAACATTCAAAGTATAAGAATGCTGGAATTTTATTTGAACTTCTAGTTAGACAAATAACAACTGATACATTAGAGAACAACCCTTCCCCAGCACGCGATTTATTACATAAATATTTTGTAAAAACTGAACTAGGGAAAGAATATAAACTCTATGAAAATTTATTAAAACATAAATCCCTATCAGAATCTAGAGCAAATATAGTTTTAGAATCGATACTTGAAAGTTTTAAAACCTTAAATAGGGGGGTACTTAAAAGACAAAAATATTCTCTCATTAAAGAAATACAAAACCATTATAATTTAAACGAGTTTTTCAATCATAAACTTCCTAATTATAAACAACACGCTGCTTTATATACTTTATCTGAGTTAAGTGTTAATAGTATTAATAATCTAGATCAAAATTTATCTAATAAAATTACTCTTTTGGAGTATATGTCTAACAACTCTTCAAATAATAAACAGATAAAAAAAGAAATAATATCTGAATTGGATAATTCTGATAAAGAAGTTAAATTGTTAGCATATAAAATTTTATTAGAAAAATTTAATGAGAAATATGGGGATTTAAACCCTAAACAAAAATCTATATTAAAAGAGTATTTAAATTCTATTGATAATACTATCAAATTAAAAGGATTTTATAACACGCAGATTTTAGAATTTAAATCTTCTATAAATAACCAAATAAATCTTGTTACTGATCCAATAATAAAAATAAAACTTGAAGAGGTTTCAAATTTGATGGTCCCATTACAGAAAAATGATAGGGTAAAAGACGATCATTTAGTTAATTTATTACAATATTGTGATTTAACCCAAGAACTTGAAACTACCCATGGATAGATTAAAAAAGTTAGTTAAGCAATGTCTAGAAGAAACCTCATCAACAAATATTGGTGGAGCAACTTTCACCCCTGGAGCTGGGGAACAGTATTCTACACCTAAAGCTTTCAATAAAAATAAAAAATCTAAGGGTGCTAAAAATATTTATTACTATAAGTTAGGATATAAAAATATTCCCAAACATAAACCCAAATCATTTGATAAAAAACAATTATGGGAAGATGAAATATTAAACGAGTTAAATGATTTTCAAAAGAGGAGATTGGATAGTTTAGATGACATAGAAACTTTAATAAACCAATTAACCCCTTTAATATCAAACCTTAGAAATAAAACTATTGAAGTATATAGTGGAGATGTTGGATCATATGATGTTAATTCTCCCATTGAAATTGTAAAAAGTTATCTTGAGGACATTAAAAAACTATTAACAGAAGAATAAAATGAAAAAAACACTACAAGAACAATATTCATTAATCAAAGAAGGGAAAGGACATAAAGATGTCTTTATGAAACAAGCCAAAGCAACATTCCCTAATCAATTCAGAAATGCTGCTACGTTTGATGAAATAGTTAATGGTTTGAAATATAAAAACGTAATTAATGAAAATATAGTTGGTTTAGAACCTATCACTTCTATTCCTACATCTAAAAAAGAATCATACGAGGTAGCTTTTGAAAATTTTCTTAAAGAAGCTAAGGAAGAAGAAGAAAAAGCAGAGTTGAAAAAAACCTCAAAACAAGTAGAAGAAGATCTATCGAAAAACTTTGATAGAACAGACAAAACAAACCCTGACAATTTGATATTTGATCAGATAATGAAAGGGTATTACACAGAAATGTGTGAACCAAAAAACAAAGATAAAACAATGGAGGAAATTAAATCCATTGTATTTAAAAATTTAGAGAAAAACCCAATATATTACACTGAAAAAGGTCAATTTGGTATCAAGGATTTAGGATACACAACAGAACATCCAGGATTAGGTACACCAAAAGAGGCTAAAGGTAAATATAAATCAAGTGGGTATGGTGATTTAAAAGAAAATAAAAAACCAACCCCAGATAATCTTTATATGATATCTAAAGCTGGTTCAAAATCAACCCCACATTATGTTTTAGAAAAACCTGATGGTTCTGAGTTGGTAGATATGATGTTTGATACTTACGAAGATGCTGAAGCATACGCTAAGAAAAAAGGATGGGAAGTTAAAGATGGGTTAAATTTAAATGAAGATCATAAACCTGGAGATATAGTAATATATAAGGGTACTCGTTATGAGGTAGTTGAGGAAACTGAAACCACAATTACTTTAAAGGATAAAAACGGAAATATTATCACTAAAAACTATAACCAATTCAAAAAAGGTGAATATAAAGGTGATGTAAATGAGAGTAATTTACGTAAAGTAATTCGTGAAATAGTTAACATGGAGCTTTCTGAAGGGGGTGAGGATGTTGACTATTACACAAGTGTAATAGCATCCAACACAATGGATGAAGATACAGCATATGTTTGGTTAGAAGATCAAGGTGTTGACCCCTCAACTATTGACACCATTATAGCTCAATCATTCCCAACCAATGAATCCTTAAATGAGGGTGTATTACGTAAAATAATTCGTGAATCAGTTGAGAAAGAATTAGCTTTAATCAATAAAGAAGCTGAAAGTGAGGTAATATCTTCAAAATTAGAAAAGATAGAAGCCGCTATTGAAAAACGTCAATCCCAACTAAACAAGTTAGATGAGGATGAAGATATGAAAGCATTAACAGATAAGAAAAAAATCAAACAAGCTCAAAAAGACATTAAAACATTAGAAAAAGCAAAATCTAAATTAGAAAAACAATTATCTAAAGTTGCTAAGAAAAATAAAGATATAACTCCAACAGAGGTAATTGATGAGGATGAACCAATTGGAGAAGCAATTGATGATCAAAAAGTAGATAAAGTTAAAACATCATTAGAGGATATTGATAAAACAGTTGATTCAATATCTACCAAAACTAAAGATATGTTTGAAGTTGAGAACGAACTTCCCCAAGAAGTCATCAACCAAATAGTTAAAATGTATGTCGAGGATGGGATGGAAATTGATGATATAGCATCTAACTTCCCTGAAATGTATGAGGAGGTTGTTGAATTTTTAGAAGGATATGATTTAGGACTTGATTACGATATTTAAGATGGAAAAAACACTATTAAGAGAAAACCAAATATTTGTCCCAAAACCCGTAACAATAAATGAGGGTATTAAACGTGGAGGAAATGTATTTGTTGATGGGATATTAGCTACTGTTGAGGTAAAAAATGGTAATGGACGTTACTATAAACGTGAATTATGGGAGCGTGAATTAGAAAATTTCCAGAAGAAAATAGACATTAACTCAACAGAAACTTGTGGAGAATTAGACCACCCAGACTCCCAAATAATCAACCTAAAAAATGCTTCACATGCTATACGAAAAATATGGTGGGAAGGAGACAACATCATGGGAAGAATTGAAGTATTTTCAGATATGGGTGAATTAGGAACCGAATCAGGTAGAATAGTAGGTGCATTAATCAAAAATGGATTACAAGTAGGTGTATCTTCTCGTGGTATGGGTTCTTTAAAACAAATGGGTGAGGTAATGGAAGTACAAGATGATTTTGAACTGTTAACATGGGATTTTGTTTCAAATCCATCTAACCCAAATTCATGGATGAACCCAGGAAAGTTAAATGAATCTATTTCTACCCAACTAAATAAATATTCTTGTGTTAATTCAATAATAACAGAAATACTATGCTCAAATGGCTCTTGCCCCATTTTATAATATTATTTTCTCTATCAAGCTGTTATAACACTAAAAACTTAAACAAAAACTATATTGATAAGCGGAAAAAACACTTTGAAAAAAAAGCCCGCAAAGATATAAGAATAAAGAAAAAATACATTTTTTTAAATAAAATAAGCTCTCTTTGAGAGCTTTTTTTGTCCTTTTATACTTTGAATTCCTCTCACATATGTATAAACATAATATGTCACCCCACATATCTATGTGACATCACAATTAATAAATTTTATTACGTTTCCCAATAAACGTATTTTCCCAACAAACAAAAATTTAGGAAAAATGGCAAAAAACAGAGATTTGCTTAAAGAAGCAATCGCGGATGCTAAAGCTGTTAGAGAAATGGCGATAGCAAATGCTAAAAGTGCTCTAGAAGAAACATTTTCCCCACGCATCAAAGAAATGTTTGCAGCCAAAATTCAAGAGATGGAAGATGAAGATCTTGAAGAAGGTGAAAGCATTGAAGAAGCAGGATTTGAAGCTATGGACGATGAAGACAAATCATTCGACGGAATGAAAGGAAACATCCCAGAAGCTGAAATCGAGGAGGAAGAAGAGTTAAATTTAGATGAACTATTAGCAGAGCTAGAAGAAGAGGATGAAACAACATCTGAAGAACCAGTAATGGAAGCTGAAGAAGACGAAGCTGAGGAAGACGAAGCTGAAGAATCTGAGGAAGACGAAGCTGAGGAAGATGAAGGTGAACCTCTAGATCTAGAAGATATGACAGATGAAGATCTTATTAAAATGATCGAAGATGTCATTCAAGACATGATTTCATCAGGTGAATTAGAAGCTGGAGAAGGTGCTGAAGAAGCAGAAGAACCAGCTGAGGAAGAAATTGAAGATGAAGTTGAAATGAGCATTGATGAGGATATCAACATTGATGAATTATTAAGAGAAATTGAAGAAGAAGATCTTGATGAAGGTAAAGAAGAAAAAGAAGATATGTATGAAGAAAAAGTTACATCTTTAACTTCGGAACTTGAAGAAGCTTACTCTACAATTGACACTCTTAAAAAGGATTTAAATGAAGTGAATTTATTAAATGCTAAATTACTTTATACTAACAAAATCTTTAAATCTAAATCACTTAATGAGTCACAAAAGGTAAAAGTATTGAGCTCTTTTGATAAAGCACAAAATGTGAACGAGGTAAAACTTATATTTGAAACTTTAAATGAAGGATTAAAAGTTAAACCTGTAATAAAAGAACATTTAGGTAGCGCATCAAAATCAATCTTACCAACAAAACAAACAAAACAGCCAATTGTTGAAGAAAATCAAGCATTTGCTCGTATGCAACAATTAGCATTTTATCAATCACAACAATAAAATTAATTAAAAAATGTCAACAATTAATTCATTATTACAAAATTCTGCAAATGACTATAAAAACATGCAGAATGACGCTGCTAGATTAGCACAAAAGTGGTCAAAAACCGGACTATTAGAAGGTCTTGGTAATGAGATAGAGAAAAACAATATGTCTCTTATCTTAGAAAACCAATCAAAACAATTAGTAACAGAACAATCAGCAACTAACATTGGTGGTGGTTCATTTACAGCAGGACAAGGTGAACAATGGGCTGGAGTTGCTTTACCATTAGTACGTAAAGTATTTGGTTCTTTATCAACTAAAGAATTCATGTCAGTTCAACCAATGAACTTACCTTCAGGTCTAGTATTTTATTTAGATTTCCAATATGGACAAAATAAAAAATTAAACTTTGGAGCTGGAAATGGAGATGCTTACAACGCAACTGACTCTTTATATGGTAATACAGACCCGGGTGCAGGTGTAGATCCAAGTGGAGGTTTATTTGGTGCTGGTAGATTCGGTTACTCAATCAACCAATTCCAAACAGCTAGTGCTGCTACTTCAGCATCAGCAAACTGGGCACAAGTAAATTACGATTCTGAATTATCTGCTTCAGTTGCTGCAGGTGACTTAACAGCAGTTACAGTTGATTTACCAGCTAGCGCTGATTTAAATGGTGTAAGAGCATTCGTAATTTCAGGTTCAGCAGTTGATGTTAACGACATCCTTCCAGAATATACTCAATTAGGAGCTACAGGTAAAGTAGTATTTGTATTAAATACAGGTACAGTTGCTGATGTAAGTGATGTAGTATTATTCTACAACGAACAACCAGTAGATAACGATCGTGGTGATTTTGAGGACCAAGCAGGTGGTGGTTATCCAAATGCACAATCTCAAACTGATATCGCAATCCCATCGATTGATATCAAAATGAAATCTGAAGCTATTGTTGCCAAAACACGTAAGTTAAAAGCACAATGGACACCAGAATTCGCACAGGATTTAAATGCATACCAATCTTTAGATGCTGAAGCTGAATTAACTTCAATCATGAGTGAGTACATTTCATTAGAAATTGACTTGGAAAACCTTGATATGTTAATCCAAAACGCATCTGCTGCTGATGAGTACTGGTCAACAAAATCAAATACTTATCTAAACCAAGCTAAAACAGATTGGGATACAGATTTAGGATACTTCAATACACAAGGACAATGGTTCCAAACTTTAGGAACTAAATTCCAAAAAGTATCTAACAAAATCCACCAAAAGACACTTAGAGGTGGTGCTAACTTCATGGTAGTATCTCCATCAGTAGCAACTGTATTGGAATCTATCCCTGGATTTGCATCAACATCTGACGGTGATGCTGCTAAAATGAACTATGCATTTGGTATCCAAAAAGCAGGTAACTTAAATAACCGTTACCAAGTATACAAAAACCCATACATGACAGAAAATGTTATCTTAATGGGATATAGAGGTTCACAATTCTTGGAAACAGGTGCTGTATTTGCTCCATATGTTCCATTAATTATGACTCCACTTGTATACGATCCAGATACATTTACTCCACGTAAAGGTCTATTGACACGTTACGCGAAGAAGATGATAAGACCTGAATTCTATGGTCGTGTATTTGTTAATGATTTAGCTTCTCTATAAGAGATAAAATCATAAAATCTCAAGAAGCCTGGTGAAAGCCAGGCTTTTTTTGTATTATATCACATATTTATAAACAAAATAAGCTATATGGCAGATTACAACAGGTCACCCGAAGCCCAAGAAGTTTTTAAAAATAAAAGAAAACCCAAAGGTTCTATTAAGTTTAAACTTCAATTGAATGAAGAACAAAAGTTAGCTAAGGCCCAAGCATTAAATAACACAGTTACAATCCTTAAAGGAAAAGCCGGATCAGGTAAATCTTTATTAGTAGCAAATATTGCTTTAGACTTATTATTTAGTAAGGAAATAGAAAAAATTATTATAACACGTCCAACTGTAGTTGCGGGTGAAGATATTGGTTTCCTTCCTGGAGATATTAATGAAAAATTAGCCCCATTTACTGCTCCTGTATATGAAAACATGCATAGGTTATATGATAAAGATAAAATTGAAAAGTGTATAGAAGATGGTAAAATCGAGATAGTACCTATATCTTTTATGAGAGGTAGAAACTTTACAGATTGTTTAGTTGTAGTAGATGAATCTCAAAATTTAACAGATACCCAAACCGAATTACTCCTAACCAGAATATGTAATGGTTCTAGAGTAATATCTTGTGGGGATAACGCACAGATAGATTTAAAATATAAAAAAGATTCTGGATTTGACTTTATGTGTAAACATATGACCCACATCCCAGAATTCGAAGTTATTAAACTAGAAAAAAACCATAGACATAAAATAGTAGATTCAGTAATTGAAGTTTATAAATCTTTTAGAAGTTAAGCATATTTATAATAAAACATAAATATGTCTTCTTCATTAATACCAACAGATTTTAATATAAAAGTTACAGAAGAGCAAGTAGTTAGAAATAGTATTATAAAACATGAGGTAACTCACACTATTTCTAACGTAAAAAATATAGATCACCGTATATTAACCTGCCCCGAAAACACTTTCACCGATTTAATTCAAATAGACCCCACCAATATAGGGGCAGGTAAATTTACATCTGGGAGTTTGGAATATGTTAGAATAACAAATTTAGACACTGTTAACAACATATCTATAATATTTAGTGGTTCTCAAGGGAATTTTACCCAAGAAGTTTCCCCACAAAATTCTATATTTTTATCAAGCCCCCATATTACATCAAGTAATTTTAATGGAGTTTTATCAGATACTTTAACATCAATCCAAGCATATCCTTTATCAGCATCAATAGATTTAGAATATACTGTAGTAAACTCTTAATATTATGAATATACCAATATGGAACGGCTCATCATCATTCTCCCCAGGGGATACTCCCTTTGGATTTTATGATAATGATTTACAATTTCAACTTGACATAGATAGATTTGCTAAATTTGCAGCTCAACGTTTAGGGTATCCACTTGTAGATATTGAATTACAAGATATAAATTTCTATACCGCATTTGAGGAAGCTATTACTACATATGGTAATGAATTATATGCACAACAAATCGAGGATAACCTACTAACATTTCAGGGAGCTCCAACAACTATAAATGCTCCTAACAATGAATTAGTTCAAGAAAATCTATCCGAGATTATACGTTTATCAAACCAATATGGGACTGAAGCTGGGGTTGGTGGAACAGTAACATATCACAGAGGATCAATCCCTTTATGTGAACATGTTCAAAATTATGACATGAACCAATGGGCTTTAGATAATAACATAGATGGTAGAATAGAAATTAAAAGAATATTTTACGAAGCACCCCCAGCAATAATAAGGTACTTTGACCCTTATGCCGGAACTGGAACAGGTATGATTCAATTATTGGATAATTTTGGGTGGGGTTCACATTCCCCCGCCATTAATTTTATGTTAATGCCTATTAGTTATGATATAGCTAAAATCCAAGCAATAGAATTTAATGATAAGATTCGTAAATCACAGTATTCGTTTGAGCTAGTAAACAACCAACTTAGAATATTCCCAATACCTAAATCCGATGGTATACTAAATTTTGAATATGTTAAATTAAAAGAAACTAATCAAACTTACGTTGATACTAATGGGCAAGATGTTATTACCAACCCAAGTAATGTCCCTTACCAAAACCCAACATATTCACGTATTAACTCAATTGGTAGACAATGGATATTTGAATATGGTTTAGCATTAGCTAAAGAAATTTTAGGATATGTACGAGGTAAATACTCAACAATCCCAATCCCAGATGCTGAAGTAACATTAAACCAAAATGATTTAATATCAGCAGCAACAAGTGAAAAAACTGCTTTAATAGAAAGGTTAAGAAATTACCTAAATGGAATGTCTAGAAAATCTTTACTACAGAAAAAAGCAGAAGAGGGAGAAGCACAAGGAAAAACACTTGGACAAATCCCAATGGTAATTTACGTAGGATAAAAATATAAACATATATGGCTCTCTTTGGAGGAAAACGCGACATTTCATTATTTAGAGGACTCAACCGTGAGTTGATGTGGGATATCATCACCCAACAATGTGTTTATTACAAATTAAAATTAAACGAAACCAAAGTAAACATTTATGGGGAAGCCGCAGGTGCACGTTATTATAACGAACCTGTACTTTTAAATGCTTTAATTAAAAGAGATTCCCAAGAGTATCCACAAGATGACATTACAGGAGTTGACTTTACATGGGGTATTGATTTTAGATTCTTTAGAGATGATTTAGTAGATGCTAATGTTGTGCCTGAGGTAGGAGATATTATAATGTATTACGAAAGATATTATGAGGTACATTCAACTAATGCCAACCAATACTTTGTAGGTAAAGACCCTAGATACCCATACAATGAAAATCCATTAAATCCAGGTTTGGAAGATTTTGGTACAAGTGTTTCAATAATATGTAAAACCCACATTGTTCCAGCGGATAAGGTACAGATTACTAAAGAAAGATTATAATGACTCAACATAGAAAGCCCATACCTAAATCACAAAAAGAACTAGCCAATCAAATGGTTAAACCTTATGTCAACCCTGAAACAGGTGAGACATTAGGTAACCCAAATGATCCATCTAATTATAAACAATTTACAGATAAATCACAGGCTGGGGTAGGATTTAATAGGGGGGAAAAACTTTCATTAAAAGGAGACACAGAAAAACCATTTACAGTACACCTCCAAGACTTAGATGAGGCAGTATTGTATTACTTTGATGAAGTAATTCAACCCCATGTTATCCAAAATGGAGAACGAATTAAAGTTCCATTAATATATGGTTCTCCCGAAAGATTTAAAACTATACAGAAAGATGGATTTTTAAGGGACAAAAGTGGGAAAATGATGATGCCTATTGCTATGTTCAAAAGGGATTCATTAGAAAACAAACGTAATATCTCCCAAAAAGTAGATGCAGGTGATCCTAAATTGTATGTTGCTTTCCAAGCTGGTTGGAACCATAAAAATGCATATTCGAATTTTGAGGTATTAAACAATAAAATACCTACCAAGAAATTTGTAGCTAGCGTTATACCAGATTACGTTACATTAACTTACAGCTTTATAATTCAAACGTACTACGTTGAACAATTAAATAAA
>Ga0070745_1001554_pt1 | contig 12731 bp, 9 predicted proteins | sample VirMetDEL_Mar_4_FD_77438 | JGI IMG/M metagenome (GOLD analysis project Ga0070745, IMG submission 77438) | Aqueous microbial communities from the Delaware River and Bay under freshwater to marine salinity gradient to study organic matter... | ecosystem: Environmental > Aquatic > Marine > Coastal ...
AGGCGTTCCGGCCTTACCTCTAAGGCCGTTCCAGTGTCTGGAGCGGCTTTTTTTGACGGCGGCACTGACCGCTCGTCGCCCTCCCTCAGCGCCTATTCAACTGTCGGTTGAATATATCGACAACCCATGTAGAACTGGTCATTAACGAATAACGTTAAGCATTAAGCGATGATCAGAAGCTTTAAATGCGCCGAAACCCCAAAACTGTTTGAAACCGGTCGAACCCGACGTTGGTCCGCTGTCGTTTCCGTGGTGGAACGACAGCTGAGCATGCTGGATGCGGCGGTTGAACTCGCTGATTTGCGCTCACCGCCCGGGAATAGGCTGGAACCGTTATATGGTGACAGAGAGGGGCAACACAGTATCCGAATCAATGGTCAATTCCGGGTCTGTTTCATTTGGGGGCCTCACGGCCCTGAAAATGTTGAAATTGTGGATTACCACTGAGGTGAATGATGTTTAAGAATGGCATGCGACCTGTACATCCTGGGGAAATACTCAAGGAAGAGTACCTGGAGCCGCTGGGCCTGACCGCAGCCGCTCTCGCAAGGGCGCTGCATGTTTCCGCCCCTACGGTGAATGACATCGTATTGATGCGTCGGAGCATCAGTGCGGACGTTGCATTACGCCTGGCAGTCGCGTTGGAGACATCTGCACAGTTCTGGCTGAACCTGCAGACCGCCTATGATCTGCGCACTGCGGAAATTGCCAAAGGCGCCCAGATTTACAAAGAAGTCGAGAGAGTTGCGCATTGCGCATGAGCTCGTATCGGGTCCTATTCGAACTCGATGGAAAGTTCGGGCGTTGATCCAACCGTTGCGTGATGCTTTTTCGAACGGGCCTACACCGCTGTTTGGCGAATGGGCAGCACCACCCGGAACGTGGTGCCTTTGCCCAGTTCGCTGCTGACGGAGATTTCGCCATGGTGTTTCTTGACGATGCCGTAGGAGAGTGACAGCCCCAACCCCGTGCCTTCGCCCACCGGCTTGGTGGTGAAGAACGGATCGAAGATTTTCAGCTGGGCGTCCGGGGCAATCCCGCAGCCGTTGTCCGCGATTTCCAGCCAGATGTTCTCGCCGTCCACGCCGTCGCTGATGGTTATGGTGCCGCGCTCCGGCCCGATGGCTTGCGCTGCGTTGATCACCAGGTTCATCACCACTTGGTTGAGCTGCGAGGCCAGGCATTCGATTTCCGGCAAGGGCGCATAGTGCTTGATGACGTCGGCTTTGTACTTGAGCTCGCTGGCGACGATGTTCAGGGTCGAATCGATGCCTTGTTGCAGGTTGGCCCACTGCCAGGTCTGGTCGGTGTCCACTCGGGAAAAGTCTTTCAAGTCCTTGACGATCTGCGCCACACGGCCAATGCCCTCCTTGGATTCGTGAATCAGTGTCGGAATATCTTCCCTGAGAAAGTCCAGGTCCAGGCGTTGGCGCAGGGCTTGGAGCTGATCGTCGCCGATCGCGGCTTCGGCCTGGCGGTAGGCATCGAGCATCTGCTGCAGCTGTTTGAAATAGCCTTCGAGGGTGCCGAGGTTGGAGGAAATGAACCCTACCGGGTTGTTGATCTCGTGCGCCACGCCCGCGGCCAGTTGCCCCAGGGACGCCAGTTTTTCCGATTGCACCAACTGGCTTTCGAGCTGTTTGCGTTCGTCGATCTCCTGTTGCAGGGCCTGGCTGGCCTGGGTCAGCGCTTGGGTACGCTGTTCCACCAACAGCTCCAGGTGGCTGGTTTGCAAGGACGCGCGGCGGGCCATGTCCCATTTGGCGGTCAGGGTGTTGGCCATTTGCTGGACTTCGATATTGTCGAACGGCTTTTTCAGGATCAGCAGCCGGTCATGGGCACGCAGGCGAAACAGCAGCTCTTCCCAGGAATAATCCGAGTACGCCGTACACACCACCACCTGCAGGTTCGGGTCGACCTTCCACAGTTCTTCGATGGTTTGCGCGCCGTCCCAGCCCTGGGGCATACGCATGTCGACGAAGGCCAGGGCGTAGGGCAGTTGCGCCGCCATGGCCGCCTCGAGCAGTTGTAAACCTTCCTGCCCACCGTAGGCGGAGTCCAGCTCGAACAGCGGGCTTTGCGGTTGTTTGTCGCTGGTGCCGAACAGCGCGGCTTCCATCGCGTCCAGAGCCTGGTTCTGTTCCAGGGGCGGCTTGAGGATCTTGCGGAAATCTTCGTGAATCGAGGGCGTGTCGTCGATCAGCAGAATGCGCCGGTTCGGTGGTTGGTTCATGCGGGGCCTGCAGCATCGTTGAGGGGGATTTGCAAGGTGAACAGCGCGCCTTTGCCCGGACCATCGCTATAGCCGGTAAGCCGGCCATTCATTTCAATCGCCGCCAGGGCGCAGCTGTGCAGACCGAAGCCATGGCCTTCCTTGCGAGTGGTGAAGCCGTGGGTGAAGATCCGCGTCATGTTTTCGGCGGGGATGCCTTCACCTTCGTCTTTGACGCTGATTTGCAGGATGTTGTCCTCTATCGTCTGGATCGACAACGTAATCTGCCGAGGCCGGTCGGTCAGGTTGGACATGGCGTACTTGGCGTTGCTGATCAGGTTGACCATGATCAGCAGCAGCCGGTGTTTGTCGGCCATGATCTGCGGTACGTCGGCGTATTCCTTGACCACCGTCACATGATGGCGATTCAGCGCGCCGGAATTCATGCGCAGCGCGTCGTCCATCAGGGCGCTGACCTGCAAGGGCTCCAGCACGCTGGAAACGCCGGCGTAGGATTGCTGGGTGGAGACGATGTCCTTGATGTGGTCGACGCTTTTGCTCAATTGCGCCAGCTCGTCGGTCAGGCCCTGTTGCTCGACGGCGATGGCTTCCACCAATTGGTTGAGGTAGCCCGGCAGCAGTTTGCCTTTTTCGTCTTCGCGCAGGTAAGTGCCCAGGTCATCGGGGTGTTCGTTGATCAACTGCATGGCCTTGCCCAACCCCAGTGCTTTGCTGGTACGCAGCTTACGCGCGACCAGGTCGGCGGAGATGTTCACGCTGTTGAGCACGTTGCCCACGTTGTGCAGCACATTGGTTGCGATTTCCGCCATGCCGGCCTGGCGGGCGCTGTCGAGCAGTTCGCTTTGCGCATCCCTGAGCTGGCGCGTGCGTTTTTCCACGCGCTGTTCCAGGCTGGCATTGGCGGTGTGCAGGGCGCGGTTGACGCGGTTGATCACGGTGAAACTGCGCAACAGCCTGATGGCCAGGTACAGCAGCAATGCCACCAGCAGGGTGGAGAACACCAGCAAGTAGTTGTGATACTTCTGGTCGATCAGGTCGGCGGCCTGCTGATCCTGGTTGAGGTGGGTGGTCAGTTCGTCCAGGCGTTCGGCCACGGGAACTGCGGCGATGCGTTCCAACAAGGTGTTGACCAGCGGCTGTTCGCGCAGGATCAGCGCGACGTGGTTGCTGAGAATCTCCACCGGCAGGTGGAAGTCGGCCGGCAAGCGTTCTTTGTTCACCGCCAGCAGGTTCAGGCCCAACAGAATCTCGGCCGCGCGGTCGGCACTGGCGACCTGGGCGAACTCCATGCTGCTGAGCAACAGGTCATAGGTGTCGGTGGCCACGCTTTGCAGTGGCAGCCGCTGTTCGTCGTCGAGCCGTGTGAACGCGGCCTGGATATCGTTTTCAGCGGTCGGCAGGAACGCCAGGGAGTTGCGCAGTACGGCGTTATGGGACTTGAACTGGTCGACCAGTCGCGCTTTGTCCTGGATCGCCGCCTGACCGGCCTCCAGGCTGGCTTGCCAGCCGGGCAGGTCGTTGGGCGCGTGATACGACTCGTGCTGGCGCAGTTCCTCCCAGATTCTTGTGATCTGCGTCAGCGGCGTCACCAGGGGGTCGTAATTGTGGGTCAGGGCGATTCTGGCCTTGAGCACCTCACTGTCCCACTGCGCGTTGAGCTGCTGCATCTGGCGGATCAGGTCGCGGGATTCGGTGTAACGGCTGGTCTGGTCAGTACTTGATTTGATGTACAGGAACACCAGTATCGATGCCAGCAGCAGGGTCGCGGTGCCCAGTAGTAGTTGGATGACGTAGTGGCGGGAGAGTCTCATGACCGTCTGCTCATAAAGGTTTGCCCGCCCATTGGCCGGTCAGGGTCTTGAGAAACTTGATGATCTGGTCCTTGTCTTCCGCGGAGGGCACGCGCCCCAGTTGGAATCTGAACATCACATCCACGGCTTCTTCGAGGGTCTTGGCCGAGGCGTTGTGAAAATACGGCGCGGTGACGGCGACATTGCGCAGGCTGGGCACCTTGAACACGTTACGGTCTTCTTCGTCGTGGGTCACCAGATAGCGGCCCAGGTCGGTCTCGGCGGGCGGGCGGCCCTTGAAATAATCATCCATCACGCCGAACTTCTGGAACATGTTGCCGCCGATATTCATGCCTTGATGGCAGGCGATGCAGCCATATTCCTTGAAGCGTTGGTAGCCGTATTTTTCTTCGATCGTGAGGATCTCGGTATTGCCCAGCAAGTACTGGTCGAAGCGGGAGTTGGGCGTGAGCAATGTGCGTTCATACGTCGCCAGGGCATTTTGCACGTTGGCCGCCGTCACGCCGTCGGGGTACACCTGACTGAAGGCGGCCTGGTACTGCGGCATGGCGGTGAGGCTGTCGACCACGGTTTTCCAGTCGCTGCCCATTTCCACCAGGCTGATGACCACTTGTTCGATCTGGGCCTCTAGGGTATCCACCCGACCGTCCCAGAACTGCTTGAAATTCAGGCTGGCGTTGAACACCGTGGGTGTGTTGAGTTTGACCGGCTTGCCATCAAAGCCCAAGGAAAACGGCTTATCGTCGCCCCCGCCCGTTGCCAGCTGGTGGCAACTGGCACAGGACAGGCTGTCATTGACCGACAGGCGTTTCTCGTTGAACAACTGGCGACCCAGCTCAACTGTTGCCGCATCCAGCAGCGGCACTGGCGGCAGTGGTTTGAGCGGCTCATCCAGTGGTGCGGCCGCCGCGGGCAGGGCGGCTCCAACCCCGAGGGCGACGGCAAGGCCGAGTGCCCAGGGTGACGGGCGAGGAGAGCGGGTGAGGGGACGGATCAAGCGTTCGTTCCTTGAATAGACAGTCACTGGGGGGGCATCAGGCTGCGTTGCCCGGCTTGCATCAATTGGGCGAATTCAGCGGCCGCCACGGCTTTGCTGAACAGGAAACCCTGGCCCTCCTCACAACGGTGGGCTCTGAGGAACTCCAATTGCTCAAGCGTTTCGACGCCTTCGGCAATGATGTTCAAGTCCAGACTCTTGCCCAGGCTGATGATGGCACTGATCAGTTGTGCATCCTGGCTGTTTTCGCCCAGGCCGCGCACGAAGGATTGATCGATCTTCAACACATCGATGGGAAACCGGCGCAAGTAACTGAGGCTGGAATAGCCGGTGCCGAAATCGTCGATCGACAGCCGCACGCCCAAGGCTTTGATGTCTTGCAGGGTGACGAGCGTGTCCTCGACGTTTTGCATCAGTACGCTCTCGGTGATCTCCAGTTCAAGCAAACTGGGCGTCAGGCCGGTGCGTTGCAGAATGGCCGCCAGGTTGGCGACAAAATTGCGCTGGCGAAAATCAATCGCCGAAATATTCACCGAGATACACAGTGCAGGCAGGCCGGCGGCGCGCCAGGCTTGTGCTTGCTCGCAGGCTTGGCGCAACACCCATTGGCTCAAGGGCACGATCAGGCCGCTGTCTTCGGCCACGGGAATGAAGGCTGACGGGTAGATCCAGCCGTGATCGGGCTGGTGCCAGCGAATCAGGGCTTCGGCGCCGACGATCCGCCCGCTGCTCAAATCCAGTTTCGGTTGGTAGTGCAAAATGAACTCATCGCGCTGCAAGCCCTGCCGGATCGCGCTTTCCAGGCTTTGCTGGGCCTGGGCGCGCAGGTTCATCTCGTTGACGAAGAAACTGAAGTCGTTGGGGCCATGGGCTTTGCTGGTGTGCATGGCGGTTTCGGCGTTCTTGATCAGCTCCACCGCGCTGAAACTGTCGTTGGGGTAGATGCTGATGCCCAGGCTTGCGGTGACACTCAAGTCATGCCCGGCCACATAGTGTGTCGTGCTGATGGCGCCGAGCAGTTTTTCGGCAATGTACTGGGTTTGCTGGGGATGCTTGATGTCGTTGAGGATCAGCACGAACTGGTCGGAGCCGTAGCGAAACACCGAATCCGACGCGCGCACCGTGGCCACCAGGCTTTGGCTGACCTGCTTGAGCATTTCATCGCCGACCGGGTAGCCCAGGGCATTGTTGATGCGCTTGAAGCGGTCCAGGCCGATAAACATCACGGCCAACTGGGTGTCATGGCGCCTGCAGACGGCAATGGCCTGCGTCAGCCGGTCGCCCAGCAGGGTGCTGTTGGGCAGTTCGGTCAGGGCGTCGTATTGCAGCAGGTGTGAGACCTTCAGCAGTTCCTGCACGCGTTCTTCGACCGTGCGCTCCAACCCCATCAGTTTGAGCGCGGCATCCTGGGCCAGCTGCCATTTCCAGGTCAGCGCGCTGGCCATCTGGCGGATTTCCAGGTTGTCGAACGGCTTTTTCAGGATCAGCAACTGGTCGCTGTATTGGATGCGCGCTTCGATGGCTTCGAAGGAATAGTCCGAGTAGGCCGTACACAGGGCGATCTGCAGGTTCGGGTCGACGTTCCACAGTTGTTCGATGGTTTCCAGGCCGTCCCAGCCCGGCGGCATACGCATATCGATGAACACCAGGGCGTAGGGCGCGTTGTCGGCCAGGGCCTGGTTGACCAGGGCGAGGGCTTCCTGGCCCTGATAGGCGGAGTCCAGCACAAAAGTCTGGCGCACGGTGGGGGCGGTGCCGAACAGGGTTTCTTCGATGCTGTCCAGGGACTGGCCGCCTGTGGTATCGGCGCACAGGATCTTGCGGAAATCCTCGTGGATGGAGGCCGCGTCATCGACGATCAGCACCCGTCGATTGGCCCTTCCTGAGCACGGATTCATGGCTGACACCGGGACGCAGGCAACTGAAGATTCTTACGCATCGGGCTTCCTTACCTTGAATGCTTCAATAAACGGGGAACAGTCATGGCTTCATGCTACTAGCATAGTCGGGTCCCTTGAATAAGTACGCCAGTTGGCGTCAAATCACCCTCAGTTACCCCAGCCTGCATCTAGCGCTCATTGCTTATGCAAGTACAGTGATCGATCACGCCGGGGCGCAATGAAGCAACCGAGTACCATCGCCAGGAGGTGTCGCCATGGATGAACAAACTGCTACGACGTCCCCTTACAGACCTACTATTTTGCTGGTCGACGATGAAGAATCGATCCTCAACAGCCTGCGCCGCCTGCTGCGGGGCCAGCCTTATGATGTGCTGCTGGCCAGCAGTGGTGCCCAGGCCCTGGAAATCATGGCTGCCGAGCCCGTCGACCTGCTCATGACCGACGCGCGCATGCCCGCGATGGACGGGGCGATGCTGCTGGCCGAGACCCACCGACTGTACCCGGCCACCACGCGCATCCTGCTGACTGGCTATGCCGACATGACCATGATGATCAAGGCGATCAACGAAGGTCAGATCCACCGCTATATCAGCAAGCCCTGGAACGACGAGGAAATGCTCCTGACGTTGCGCCAGTCCCTCGAACACCAGCATTCCGAACGCGAGCGCGTGCGTCTTGAGCAGTTGACCCGCGATCAGAACGAGCAGTTGAAGGCCCTCAACGCCACCCTGGAAAAGCGCGTCGAAGCGCGCACCAGCGAGCTGCAGCAAACCGCCGACATGCTCGACCTGGCCTACGACGAGCTCAAGCGCAGCTATGTGACCGGCACCGAAGTGTTTTCGCTGCTGGCCAACCTGCGCCTGCCCAAGCAGAAGCAGACCAACCGCCAGTTGATCGAGCTGATCCGCGTGTACTGCAAAGCCCAGGCGCTGGACGAAGCCAGCGCCCGTGACCTGACCATGGCCGCCGCGCTCTACAACATCGGCAAATTGAGCTGGAGCGACGGCATGATGGCCGTCCCGTCGGAACTGCTGCACAGCAACGACCGCGAACGCTATCGCGCATACCCGGCGCAGAGCGAGTCGTTGCTGATGACGCTCGAGCCGATGAAGGACGCCGCACGGCTGATCCGCCATCACCAGGAGCGGTGGGACGGCACCGGGTTTCCCGATCACCTCAAGGGTGAAACGATTCCCGTAGGCGCGCGCTTGCTCAAACTGGCGGTGGACTTCATCGAACTGCAGAAGGGCCTGATCCTGGAACGGCAGATGAACAGCGATGAAGCACTGCTGTACATCCGCAAGTACGCGGGGCGGCTCTATGATCCGGACATGGTCGAAGACTTCGTCCTGGCCTGCGCCGCGTTCCTCAACGACGTGACCCTGGGCGACCCGAGTGTCAAAGTGCTGAGCACCCGCGAACTGGCCGACGGCATGATCCTGGCGCGCAACCTCAACGCCGATAACGGCATGTTGCTGCTCAATGCCGGCAAAGTGCTCAACTTGCCGCTGGTGGACAAGCTGATCGCGTTTGAAGCCATGGAGGGCGCCAAGTACAGCGTGTTTATCCGCGAACCGGAAGAGCCCCATCTTTTGAGCTGAGGCGATTCATGGGATCATTGTGTCTTTGCATTCAAGGTGATTTTGTCCATGCCAACCACTATCCGTATCGCCGCCGCGCTCCTGATCGGCGGCGACGGCCAGACGTTGCTGGTGCGCAAGCGCGGCACCCAGGCATTCATGCAACCGGGCGGCAAGATCGATGCCGGCGAACAACCGGTCGAAGCGCTGGCCCGTGAGCTGCACGAAGAGCTGAACTTGCGCATCGAGCCGAGCCAGGCGGTCTACCTCGGCCGTTTCTCGGCCCCGGCCGCCAACGAGCCAGGTTTTACGGTGCAAGCCGAACTGTTCCAGGTACGGATCGACGTGCCGGTGACCCCGGCCGCCGAGATCGAAGAAGTGCGCTGGATCGACCCGGCCGGAGACGGCGGCCTGCACCTGGCGCCCTTGACGCGTGAGCTGATCCTGCCGTTTTATCGCAAATCGCTGACCACCACCGCCTGATTGGCGGGTTCCAAGGACTGAGCCGTGCCCCTCAACGCACGGCGCTGACCCCATCCAGTGTGGAAAACGACGTGTCCTTGGCCGTCAGCAGGAAGTCGCGCATGTACGGCGCGTCCAGCATGTCTGCACGAATCCCCGCATACAGCGTCGCAAACAGGCCTTTCTCACCCAGGCGCTTGGCCTTGACGTAACCGCGCGATCTGTATTCATGCAGCGCCCAATGCGGCATGCCGCAAACACCACGACCGCTGGCGACCAGTTGCATCATCATCACCGTCAGCTCCGAGGTGCGTACCTGGGCCGGTTCGACATCGGCGGGTTCGAGGAAGCGGGTGAAAATATCCAGGCGGTCGCGTTCCACCGGGTAGGTGATCAGGGTTTCGCTGAGCAGGTCTTGCGGCACGATGTACGACTTGTTCGCCAGGGGGTGCTGGTTGGCCACGGCCAGCATGGCTTCGTAGGTGAACAGCGGCACATACGTGATGCCCGGCAGCTCCAGCGGGTCGGAAGTGACCACCAGATCCAGGTCGCCACGGGCCAGGGCCGGCAGCGGGGCGAAGGCGAAACCGGACGCCAGGTCCAGCTCGACCTCGGGCCAGGCATCGCGGAACTGGTCGATGGTCGGCATCAGCCACTGGAAGCAGCTGTGGCATTCGATAGCCATGTGCAGGCGCCCGGCGGTGCCACCGGCCAGGCGCGCGATGTCACGCTCGGCGCCGCGCAGCAGGGGCAGGGTGGCGTCTGCCAGTTGCAGCAGGCGCAGGCCGGCGCTGGTGAAACGCACCGGTTTGGTCTTGCGCACGAACAACGGCATGCCCAATCGCTCTTCCAGTTCTTTGAACTGGTGGGACAGGGCGGATTGGGTCAAGTGCAGGCGTTCGGCGGCTTCGACCAGGCTGTCGGCCTCGCGCAAGGCGTGCAGGGTTTTCAGGTGGCGGATTTCCAGCACCGTGGTCTCCATGAGCAATATTGATGAGCAATTCGAATAGGGTGAGTTTGTCTCATGTTGCGCGAGCTGTCGACCTGCCGGCCGGCGCACGAGGTTCATATCCCGCCATACATTGCGAAACGGCGCTGGCCCGGAGCCCCGGCGGGCCCCGCGTGTATCGACATAGTCAATTACGCATTTCTTGTTTCACCGTAGGGATGAGTGGGTATTTTTGCCGCGACATTCGTCCCGAAGAGCGCTCCATGCGTCGTTGGGACGACACCGTATTGCCCCGCCAAGGATGTGCCCCATGACCGCTAGCGCCGCTGCAATGCCCTTCATCCCTCGTCTGTACCCCGCTGTACCACCGGCCAATCCAACCCCTTCGCCCCCTGCACCCGCGCCCACCTCCCTGAGCCGTGCCGGCGCCATCGCCGAGGTGCAACCCCGGCCCCGCGCCAGCCACCTCGCCGCCCACGCCGTCAGCAGCCAGTTCGCGACGCGGCCCGACGTGCGCTCGGTTGTCAGGGACATGCTCGGCGAGGCGATCAACAGCCTGTATCCCACGCTGGAATTCGACGTAGCGCGGACCTCGGTGGCAGAACCGATCGCGGAAAACCCGGTTCAATACCGCTTGACCCCGCTGCTGGATGTCGCGCTCAACCACCTGGCCAGCGGGGCCGATATCGATTTCACTGACAAGTATTCATGGCCGCAGAAACTGGTCAAACAAGGAACCGGCACCACCCTCAGAGTCCCCGACGCTTCAGGCAACCGGCGCGAAGACATCGACATGTCAGCCATCGAGCTGGCGATCCGCAGCCTTCGGCCCAGCCTCAAAGACGCGTTTGCGCGAGCCTTGACCCGTTACTGGGGACAAAATGCTGGCGGGGCGGACAACCGCTGGTTGTGGCTCAGCGGCATGCTCAGCGACAACCTGCGCAGTGCGGCGCTGAAACAGCCCGGCCTTACCGATGCGCAACGCGCCACCCTTGACCAGGTGGTCACCTAGCCCGAGCGTGCGCAACGCGTGAGTGCCAACGGCGACGATGCGGCGCGGGTCTTCGTGCTCGACACCAGCGTCCGCTACGGTGGCGGTGCCTCCACCCAGCTCAGCCCGGATCTTTTGATCACCCGCCAGATCGGCGCCAGCACCCAGGTTCTGCATGCCGCGGCCAACGGCCAGATTACCCCTTACGACTCGCTGGAAGCCTTCGGCAAGGCCTGGGGCGAGACGCTGGAAAACGACTTCGTCTTCGACCACTTGACCTGGAAACGCCAGGAGCCGGACGCGAATATCTTCGATGCGCAAGCGGGCATCATTCTGAATAACCAGTTGCAGGCGATAGACAGCATCGAACTCCCGCCAGCCGGCAGCCTTCAGGCTCTGGAGCAGCGCTTCAGCGTGCTCAGCGATCCGAGCCCGTGGTTTGTCGGCGCCTATGCCGCAGATTCCGCGGAACTGGCACGGCTGCAGGAAAAACTGCCGCAGTGGATGCGCAACGCCGACCCGGCCGATCGCCTTGCCTACCATCGCCACGCCCTCGAACTGGCCAGCGATGTCCAACGCAACCAGGGGCGTAACTTTTTTTCGGACATCCCCGATATTCGCACCTATACCCAGCAACAGCTGCAAGCGCAGTTGCAGAACACCGGGCTGCTCGCGGACCACCTCGACATCACCTTCAAAGTACCGGTCGGCACGTTGGGCAGCGGCTACATCGAGCGCGTCACGATGAGCCTGACCGACATGGCCTTGCGCAATCTGGCCGGGCTGCCCAAGGGCGAAATCGAAGTGCGCCACTTCGGTCAACCGATCAGCGACCCGGCAATGCCGCAGCGCTTGAAAGACATCGTCAGCCAGGTGGACATCGGCAAACACTATCCTGCGTTGCTGCAAACCCACCTGCTGGGTGACAGCGATGAGTCACGTCGGCGCAGCGCCTTGTTCGCCCAACAAGTCCCGCGCCAACTGGCGATGCAGGCGCTGGAACTCAAGCTCAAGGGCGAAGCAGGCATCACCGCGCACGGTTACCGGTATGTGGAGGCGCTGCTGACGCCCGGCGCTGGAGCGAAACAGGTCGACGGGCAAGACATCGTCATGCGGCCCCTGGCGTTTATCCGCAAGTCCGGCGCGACACCCGATGTGGTCCAGAACATGTTCGTCATCGAGCCAGCGAATGCGGCTGTCGGCCCGCACCTTCTCTACCGGCCGATGTTGTCCCCGGTATTGCAGGAATTTGCCACGCGCCAAGCGCTGCTGGAGGCGGTGCAACAGCCCGGCCCCTTGCAGCAAAGCGTGCTGGCCTGGTTGCCCGACGACAGGACGCGCGCGGTGTACGGCAACGGCGGCTTCAAGATTCCCAACATTGCCCGCTACAGCGTCTTCAACGAGTTCGACGCGCCCGCCCAACCGGCACCGACGACACTCGCCGTGGACGGCTATGACGCAGCAAGCACATTACGCCAGGACCTGGAGCAAGGGCGCCTGATGCAGCACCTGTACCAGAGCAACACCCACAGCCTGGTGAACCTGGCCCAGGGGCAATCGGTATCGGACGCGCAGAGCCGCTGGGCTTCCTTCAAGGAACTGGGCGGGTTGTTGTTCAACACCCTGTTACCCGTGTTGCGTGGGCCTGGGGCGATGGCGGGGTGGTTGTTGCAGTTGGCCGGTAGCGAGGACGATATCCGCACACTGTCCAACCCCGCCGCCCAGGGCGACAGCACGGCCAGCGTGGTGGACCTGTTGCTCAATATGGGCATGGTCTTGACCCATTCCGCGCCCGCCGACGCCGCGC
>Ga0070745_1001564_pt1 | contig 12683 bp, 18 predicted proteins | sample VirMetDEL_Mar_4_FD_77438 | JGI IMG/M metagenome (GOLD analysis project Ga0070745, IMG submission 77438) | Aqueous microbial communities from the Delaware River and Bay under freshwater to marine salinity gradient to study organic matter... | ecosystem: Environmental > Aquatic > Marine > Coastal ...
GACATTTAACAGGGTTGCGGTTATATTTGAAACGCCCGATAATGCTGACTAAGTCTGGTGTATGTGCTACATTATCGATTGTGATTGCTTCGAAGTTTGTGTTTTTCATTACGCTGCCTCCTCTACAAGAGTTTCAAGTTTTAGTTTTAGAAGTTGGGGGTTGTTTCTGTAAGTGTTTTGGAAAGTTTTAATAGCCCAACTAGCAACCATACGGTCTTCACTGTTTGCTGGGTATTGCTTTAGGATCTTTGCAACTATTTTGAACCGTTCTGCGTTAGTCATTTTGTATTCTCCTAGTTCGTTTGTTTAACTTATTCTTTATAATAACACGGTATTGCTACCTGTCAACCTTTTTTATTACGCTGAGTCCTCTTGAAACTTCTTGTAAGATGCTTCCGGACCCAGTTCTAATCTGTTCCAGTTATTCTCCCCAGACCATTGATTTGCTTGTTGAACTAATGCATTACAATCAAAGTAATCATTGACTGTGCCAAAACTTACTTGAACATCATCCAAATAAACATACAATGTGTAAAACTTGTGTGTCATTACGCTGTCTCCTCTGTAATAACATCCCAAGCATTGAAGTCATCATACTCAACACCAACACGCAAACACGCCATTTCTTTTACAGTGTCAGCATCATCAAAGTATTCACCATAACCACTGTCAATGTAAAGAGCAGTTTCAGCATCACTCATTACAATCTTGTTCAGTAGATTGCCAGTCTGTGGGCAATAGTTCATCATTACAAAGTTGTCTAGTTGCTGTGTCATTTTGTATTCTCCTAGTTCGTTTGTTTAACTTATTCTTTATAATAACACGGTATTGCTACCTGTCAACCTTTTTTATTTGTTTAGAAAGAGGAATACGAACATCAACTAACCAATAGTCATCACTATTATCTCCCATCAATGTGGCAGTCTTGTCAAGTCTTTCAACTGCTTTCCATTTTTTCTTGCTGTTCTTAAAACGCAGTTTATACTTACGCCAAGGAACGGCACCAATATCTTCACTGCAAAACTGAAATGCGACATTATTGTGTGAGGCTGTCTTACAAGTCGCGGATTCAGTTAGCCAAGCGTGACGCCCGATCAAACTATAACCCAAACGACGCTGACTGCGTGTCAGTAAATCCCAACCGCGGTGGGCATTACACCCTTCTAAATCAATATAGCCGCTGTCATTGATAAGTTTAGCAGTAATGCTGTTAGTAAAATGGTTGATAATCATCACGCTGTCTCCTAGTTCGTTACCTTTATGGCGCTTGTTTCTTTAGAATATTTTGGATCTATAACGGTTTCCGATAGTTGCATGTATTTTTTAATATCACCTTTTCGATAAGCGTTGCATATCCGTAGTTGCTCAACACTCATTTGATCGTCTCTAATATAAGTCATTGCATAAAATGTTAAGTGATGTGTTGCGTTATCTGCAGGTGTTACTGTAAACTGTCGTTTTTTATAAGTCAGATTTATATTCAGAGAGTTCTGGCCTATAGCACCATGGCCCAAGAACGCACCTTGTTTTAGAGGCAATAAGTAATCTTTTCTGTATGAAACGCCGTCGTCTGTGCGTTTTATTTTAGATGGTGGCGGCAAATGAACAATATTTTCGATTTCTTCTATGTCAATAAAAGTTCCTGTTCTTTCACGGTATCTACCAAAAGCGTGTGGTGTTATTTTAACACAGCCTAGTTTGTCTGTAATAGTCCAGTTTGCTCTGTTTTTTAACAAAAGTTTTCTACTGACAACATAACAATGCAAAGGGTTTCCCAAATATTTGTCAAGTTGCCAATACCGTTTACCTGTTTGCCAAAATGGTAAACGGTATTGATACCGTTTACCTGTTTGCGGTATTTTACCTTGTGCCATAATCTGCAAATCTTTTTCATCGTCTTTCAATGTGCGTGGATTAAATATTCCTACTTTGGCAAAAGCAAGTTTGAAACTACGCATAGCCTCTTCGTCTTTTAAAAGGTCATTCCACATGTCAGAGTTTATCATGTCCAACTCGTCTTTGCTAAAAGTTTCCATATCGTTCATTTTGTATTCTCCTAGTTCGTTTGTTTAACTTATTCTTTATAATAACACGGTATTGCTACCTGTCAACCTTTTTTATTACCATCTTGGTGCATGATATTCGGTGTCCAAAACACTGTGTCCACGATTGGTCATACACAGTTTTAGAACCCGTTTAAAGTTGTATTCCTTCTCATCCAACAAATACAAACTTGCTGGGCGAACAAACCAGTTATACCAAGCCTTGGGTATATCTGTGATTTTGGCGTTCTCGTGTGCAATACGCAAACAGGTGTCCAAATCATCTTCATAGCGTAGTGCTACTTCTGGACTACGAGCACCGCCACTGTCTACTACTGTGCGAGTGCCTACGCCACTACACCCTGCGAGTGTAGCGGCAATGATTACGGTGGGGATTATTTTACGCATAACTATTAGCCTGCCATTCGATATTCTAACCTGTCGCCGTTATCCATGCAAGCAAGATGAATATCTATCTTGTTGTTGCTTCTAGGCACATTATAGACATGTAGATTATATACAATAACCTTACCTGTGTCTCGATTGTGTAAGAAAAAGTAATGCTCCGGAAATATTGACACTAGATTTGATTTACAGTTGTCACTTTGGATTGATCTAACTATCTTTACCAAGACTTTTAAATCATCCCCATCCCAATCAATAGCGCGATGTGTATCTTCTAGATGAAGGTTTCCGTCCATTGCGTCATTGTTGATGCTCATTTTGTAGTATGTTGAAATAGAATATTTAGGTGCCATATCAGTTTCTCCTAGTGGTTACCTTGTTTTAAGTTATACTGTATATTACACTACTTGTAATAGTATGTCAACTGTTTTTTTTGTTTTGACTCAAAAAACCCACTTTTTTTGCTTTTATTTGACTTCTGTGGTAAATACTCGTATAATAAGGAATACTAATGGCACATAAGTTTTTAATCCTCGCAACATTCTTAACTGGGTGTTATACAGGAATAATAGTTACTATAATAATATTAGGATAATCGATGACACAAGTAAAACGAGATCCAATAAACGACTGGACCAAGACAACCCGTAGCCTTTGTGCTATGAGTGCTCGTGCTGACGCTAAACGCCGAGCAAACAGTGAATGGTGGAAGCGGAGTCGTTGGGCTAATCCAGAGCAACAAGCACAGGATACCTTACAACAACAACTTGTTGGCTATTGGGCTCGAACTAAAGGTGTTACACTACAAGACATAAACAATCCAGATATTTCCTTGTTACTACGGATTCGTGAAGATATATTTGATATGCTTGACGCAAGTCAGCAAGCAAGATGGAGTTCATATTGGGGTCAAGTATTCACACAAGGCAAAAAACTTTCAGGCAAAAAACTAAACACACTATACAAAGACATTGAACTGGCACAACAACGGCACACTATTAGGCACAAACGAAATCCCGAAAAACAGAATCAAGATATGACGGTAAAGGGTTCTGCGCTCGATCAAACTCCTCCTTGGGATTGATCAACAGAGTGGTATGCCGGGGCTGCCCATATATGGGTGCGAGTTATACATAGTCAAACTTCTCGCTTAAATGTTTCAAGGAGTTCAAGCGCCTTGCCTATGAGGTTAAATGTAGGCACCGAGATGATGTTTCGGTAAGAAAGCGAGAACGGGTAATACAGATCACATCACCTACAGTGTAGGTTTTTTTAAGTGTGTGGTTTGTATTATCCGTTCTTTTGACTTTTTTACCGAGATGATGATTTATATCTAACTCCTTTAAAGATCACAAGTAATACATCGAACAAAACGAGTGTAACGAAGTTTTGTGATGATGTAGATGAACGAAGTTCATCTCTCTACTTAAACCTATATAAAATAATCATTTGGAGTTCGAGCCGTGATTGAATAAAGAAAAACCCCTGTTAGGGCTTATACTAACAGGGGTTACAAATGCCGTTATAACATAAACGGAGTTTGAACGGATTACACAACTGATTGTCGGAATATAAAAAAATGGCACTTTTTTAAGTTAAACAATAGTCACACCCAATATTAGAATATCTAAGAAGGGAGTTGTGTATTCCGTTCACTTTTATTTATTATCTGTGAGAACTGGGTAAAACTTTTTGTGTGTTTAGGGAAGCGACTGTGACAGTTGCCTGCCACAGTCTATTACCCAGTTCCTCGTGCCGAAGCACACTGTTATTTAACTTGCAGACGCAGTTGCGCCCAGTGCAACTACTTTCCAATCTGTTCCGTTGTATACCACTAAACATTCAGTGCCAGCATTGCCATTTGTTGTGTAAGCAATATCACCTTCTTGTGGTGTTGGGATTGTAGTGCCTAACTGCGCCAGTGTAAGTGGTGTTAGATTGATTACATCTTCTACTTGCACACGATTTGTGTCGGGCTGTAGCGTTAGATCAATGCCTGAACTACTTACAAGTGTGTTTGGTAGGTATGTGTTTGCAACTCGTAAACTTGCGTCTAAAGGTGCTACACCATTTGCTTCACCTCTACCATTGATTACATTTGCAAGTTCATCCAGTGCTGCCTTGATATCTGCTCTTGCGTTTGCAGGACTATCGCTTGCACTGTCCATGTTTGTTGTTACAATATTTGTGTCATCTGTGGGCCATGCCATCAGTTATCTCCTTATAGGTTTCCGTCGAAAGTTATCTTTTTCCAGTTAGTGCCGTCATAAACAGCAAGACAACCTTGTGTGCTATCATATGCCATAAAACCAGCCGCAGTGCTTGCAGTGTTATAACCCGGAGGTGTTTGACTTGTAATACTACTTGTTGCAAGCGGATTTAACTGTATTAGATTACTAAAACGCACCGCTGTGTCTGCTTCAAAATCAATAAAGTTTCCATTTTCTGCAGTAAAACTTGGTGCATTTACACTTGGGTTGTTGCTGCTACTGCCAGGCTGAACTTTAATGTAAGCATCCCAGTTACTGGTATCACCGTTTTGGATAAAGAATCCAAACACAGGATCTCCATCGTCATTGGTAAATCTAAATGTGTTAGTGGGAGCACCTGCACTGTCTTTTAGGATCATTGCATCTTCTAGACCTGTTGTAGCACTTACATAATCACCTAGGTCACTGATTTGACTTTCAGTTATAGTTAAGGCTGCTTGATGTTGAACTACGCTGCTCTGTGTAATGTTTGCGTCAGGCACATTAGCCCACACAACTGCTTGTGTTAAATCATTTGCTTCACTACCGCCACTACTGCTTGCTTCAACTTCAAACTTACCAGTAGCACTGTCATACACAAGAATGTTATTGTCACTTGGCGTTGCAGGTATGTTAAACATACCAATAATGTCATTTACATTACTGATAGTTTGATTTATATCTGCTCTTGCCACACTGATCTTATCTGTGTCTGCATCAGTGGTAGTGGTGCTTGCTGGTGTTGTGGGCCAAGCCATTATTTGTCTTCCTCGTGTGCTTTAACAAGCCACTTGATGTCGTTTTTAATCTCTGCAATATCTTCGCGTATGCGAACCATAACTTCATTTTCAAGTTTGTGTATACGCCATACACACCAGATTACTACTGGTGCTAGTGCTATCGGATACATTGTTAAGAAATCTTCCATGTTACTTTCCTAATATTCTCTTTGCCCAGCGTAGTCCTGCAGGACCTCCCCATAGCAAGTATGCTTGTGTTCCTGGTGTGTCTTGCCCAGGTTTATAGTATGTCTTTGCACGACTCAGAAAACTGTATGTTCTTCGCACAGTTTCTAAACTTACATTCTCACGCCGAGCAAACTGATTGGCTCTTGCTACTCCTACACGAGTGCCACCTTGTCTACTAGGCGGACTTGCTCGTCTCATTTTCAATCCCTTGCGGGCGGCTTGCGCCATTGCTTGTGTTGGTCTTGGCATACTGTATTTACGCCAATGCAATAGTGCCACCATTCACGGTAACACCAGGCAATCCTATTACAACAATGTCAACTGTTGCATCCACACTTACTTTACCGAAACTATCTAAATCTATAATGTTTACACTGGGTGTGCTTGTGTCATAATCATTTGGATCAAGCAACACAGTTTTGTGTGTGGTTTCTGAAGTCGCCGCTGTTGCTGATATGCTAAGAATAGCACTGAAGTTTTTCTGTAAAGGCAACAATCTAGCACCTACACTTCCACTCAGTGTAGATGTGTCAATGTTAAACAGTGTTTCGACAATGCTGTTCTGACTATCCAAGTATTGAATGTCAAAACTTCTTAAACTAATATCTTCGCCTGTGATTTCGATATCACATTTGATGTATCTACCACGCAGTGCGGCGCCACTGAAAACTGCAGGTGTTGTAAATGTAACATTATCTGTGCTTGTGCTAAACTTTAGTTCTATTGTGCCAACAGCATCGACAAAAGCAATAGGAACAACATCTTTAATAGCACCTAAATCAATCGTAGTGGCTGATACTACTAAATCTGGACTGCCGCTTGCAACATAACCACCTGGATAAAACGGTGCCCATTTTTCCCACTGAAACCAATATCCTGGTGTAAGTTCTGTGCCGAAATCTGCCCAAGTATAACTGGTATCGGGGTAAAGATTGTTATCGTCAAATATTGCCATCGTCTATCCTAACTTGTAATAAGAACACCATTTTGAACAACACCACTGGTGCTGTATAAACTACCTATTCCACTACTGGTATAACTCACTGTTGCCATAGCACTACCAATACCGTTTGGTTTAAAGTATTTTACACCGTATTCGTATACTTGACTTAGTTGTGCTGGAACTAACTGCGTATAAGTTGTGCTAGTTGCGTTCACTCTAATAGTGTCTATGTGTGCATAGTTGTTGTTTAAAGGTTGTTTAACATAGATGTAAATCCATTCATAATCATAAAAGTCAGTTGGTTGTGTCCAACTCAATAAAACTTCATCCATATTAAATGTGCCGGAACTATTCCAAGCATTTTTTATAAAAGTAGTTGTAAGCCCAGAAGGATCATTTTTATCACCACTGTTAGGGGGATAGTTGATAACTGTTCCATTATAAGGTGTTGTGTTACTTACTACACCACTGTTATAAGTGTTGGTTACATTACTGTTAGTAAGATTAAGATTTTTCGGTGGTATATAAGCAAACTGTGCTTGTTTAAACACATATTCTGCTGGTTCATGTTCTGATGCACTAAAACTAATAGTATAGTCAGGCTCAATCTTCATACTTTGTATTCTATAAGGAACTGCACTAAGTCCTAAGTTATCATAGGTAATAGTAACAATGTCGCCTACTTCAACTTCATGTAGTTCACTAGTTGTTTTGAATGATATAACTTTCTTGTTTCGACTTCTATATAGGATTATGTGTGCTAGATCTGCCGCTAAACTACTGTCAGTTATGTGCTGAAAACTTATAGTTTTACGCAACCTTCTGCCATCATCTTCTGCAATAAGATCTAAATCTTCTTGACTGTCTGGCACAGGATAGGTAACCTCTGTCATGTTCCAGTCATTGCCTGGATTAGGATGACTTAACACCACTTGGTTATAATGGTTCTTTGTGTTAGTGCCTTCAATGTTTATGCCTGCTAACAAGTGATTGGTGTTTATAGCAAACGCAACAGTGGGTGTAGTATTTTGACTGTCTGTGCCATTGCCAGTGTCTAACAGTTTGAGTTTAAACTTGCCCTGGACATAGGGCATACCACTTCTCATATTTGTAAGAAATGTTTTTACATTTGACATCACAGTTTTGTCTGTGTTTATCACTGCATTGCTTGAAAGCATAGGGCCACTAACACCACTTTTATGATAAGTGACAGTTGAAGCATATTTGCTTCTTGCAGTGCTAAAACTTGTGAAGTCAATGCGATTATTTGCAAGTCCTCTGCCATAGCGTGGATTACGCAAATAATCTAACAAGTGATCTGCTGGGTTGGTGCTGTATGCTACAGTTTCGTTTTCATATGTTACACCGCCTGCACTTGCGGCACTTGCAACCTTTTTACCTTTTACCAATGCTTTGATGCGAGGAACACCACTGTAAGGATTCTTATCTGCATCTTCCTGATTTTCTGCTTTGGGCCATTCAAAACGCATTGCCAAATAAGCAAGTCCACGAAGTCTATGACTGCTTGTCCATCCAGGTGCTTCTTGTAATAAACTACTTGCACCTTGACTGTCACTGCCTGTAAACTTTTGTATTTCCAATCTTCCGCTGAATCTACTGTCTGAACTTAAAACATCGTCGATAAAGATTTCACCAATGCTTTCAACTTCACCTTCGCAAAGCACTAAAGCCAAGTATAGAAACTTGTTATTATCGCCATTGCTACTAACAAATACTCTTGTTCCACTTACTAATCTTTCTCCGTAAACTACAGGAATATGCTCCAGTGTTCCTGCTTTATCAACTAAGATACCCTTGTTTTCTGCGTTTGCACTTGCTAAATCACTACCACTAAAACTAGGTGTATCGAAGCCTCCCATAAGCCCGTCGCCTAGTAGATATCCTGCTGCCGCACCAACTGCGGCACCAACTGCGGCACCTACAAGTATACTTGCACCAATCAAACCCACTGCCGCGGCACCAGCACCAACAGCCGCACCTAAAACTGCGCCAATAATCACAACAGGTCCAGCAAGTGCTGGTGTTGCGAATGTTACTCCTGCTAGTAATGTGCCTAATAGTAGGCTAAGCCGCTTGATCCACATTTAATCTTTTACATCCTATGTAGCCCACAGTTTCGTATCCCATACGCTCTGTTAGTATCTTTGTTCTTTCAGGAGTCATACCATAGTCGCCTAGTAGTATTTCATCCATGTTATTTTGTTGTGCCCATTGCTCTGCTCTTTCAACAAACACTCGCTCCCAACCGCCCCCTCTATGCTCTTCTTCAATATATAATAGGTTTACATTGGCAGCAAGATTACTACTCCAGCCTTGTGGGCCTGCAATAGTAACACAAAAGCCTACAACATGATTGTCGATTAATAATACATCTGCTTTACACATTGGGCTTATAATAGCAGTGCGAAAATAGTTATGTGCTTGTGTTTCATTGTATGCTTGAAACTGTGCAAATCTACTTTTATCAAAATATTGTTGCCCAAGTTCTACTACTTCTCGTAAATGTTCTGCTGTAGCGTCATAAATCATTAGTCTGGTCTTCCCCATTTTATGTCTGCAATAGCACTTGTAGAGAACTCCATTCCTCTGTCTCCTGGAAATACTGCCTGTTGACTAGGATCGTTTGTTCTTCTGCCGGCTATGTTTTCAAAGTCATAAAACACACTACTACTTGTAACACTTATAGTTGCGTTTTTTGGTGTCTCTGATATCTTGTATCCAACAACTTCTCCGTCCCATAACATTACAGGATTGTCAATCTGGTTAAAACCTGCATCATAGAATAATCTATAGATTACTACTCTGCGATTCATATATCCATTACCGCTGTCTGCGTTCAAAAATAGGTTTGTAAATGTGGAACTGGCTGCTGTTAAAACAATATTGATTTGATTGACTCTTGCGTCGATTGTTTCGCTTACAAGGTCAAAACTAAGGAACTCACCATTAGCGGCAAAACTACCACTACCGCCTGTTGTAGTTGTAGTGGTTAAACTAAATGGTGCGTTTGTTAATCTTTGTATACCACTGTCAAAGTGGATTTCTATGATATCACCGAAAAGGATTTGATCCTTCGCGAGTTCAGTTTGTATTGTAGAACTTAAACCGCGTGCCATTATAGTGCCTCACGAACGCTAAACTCTATACCTACCATATCTGCTAAGCCGGTGCTATATTCTTGTTGCTCATCTTCAAGGAATACAGTAAAAGGAACATTGTTGACAGTAATAGTTTCATCATTTGCAACCTGTTGTTGCAGTTGAGGTGTAATAGCAATAGTGCCTGTGCCTGATCCACTTGTAGTAACATCTGCTGTAACCATATAAACTTTATTATGTCCGCTAAACTTCACAAAGTCACCTGCTTTTACCAATGCAGTGCTTGTGCTTGCACCATCAAACTCTATACTTGCATCACCTGCAGTCTGTGTGTTTACTACACTAGGTGTAGATCCACTGTATCCTGTTTGTGTATTGCTGTATTCTGGTAATGTTACTGTAAAAGTTTCAAACTGTCCTTTTTGTGCAGTAAGAAATGCAAAGATAGGAGCCGCATCTGCTCTTTTCATTGGAGCGTATGAACACTCAAAACTAAAGAACTGTGCTGAACTACTTTTAACTTGTCTTCTACCACTTACTGCAAATGTAACAATATTGGGAGTGTTGTGTTTAATGTTTACACTTCTTAGTGCTGGGCTTGTGGGTAAACTACCGCTCATTATACCATACTCCTATTGCCTTGGTTTTCTGTGGCTTCTCTAATAAATCCTGTGATCATTGCTTTACGCTGTATAAGCAGTTGATCAACTCCGGCAGCATCTACTGCATTGATATTAAAGTTAACATTCACAGTGCCTCCACCATTATTTAAGCCTTTGTTTGGAACGATAGTTCCACTGCCACTAGGAACAAACATTTCTGGGCCTGTTTCACCAACCATATATGGTTTGTCTTTGGTAACTGGACCACCAAACTGTCTGCCTGTGTATTGCTGACTTGCAATAGTTGCAATCTGTGCCGCACCTGCCGCAATAATAATACCTGCAAGGATTGGACCAAATATACCACCCTGTGCAAGTGCTTTTGTAACACCCTGTGCTGTGTTAATGATTGCTTCTGCCATAGCAGCCGCTTTCATTAGTTGGAATGCCTTTTTACTGTGTTGACCCAATGCTTTCAGTGCTTCCATTCCAGTGTCTTTAATGAACGAAAGTTTTTGTTCTTCACTGAACTGTGCAAAATCCATTTCAGCATATTTGCCACCTTTGAACTTGCTTAGTTGGTTATCGTAGTTTGCTTGTTGTATGCGTGTAATCTGTCTTTGGTGTTCTTGTTCAACTTTTTCTTTGAGTTTGTTATAACGCCCAGCATCCTTCATATAAAGGTTATTGAACTCTTGAAGTGTTTTTAGTCGCTCTTGGTATGCGGCTTGTTCTACTTCTACTTCAGTGCGTAGACTTGCTTCCAGTGCTTCAATGCGTTCGCGAGCCTGTTTTTGTGCTTCGTTCTCGCCTATTTTTACTGTTGTTGTAGGAGCAAGATCTGGTGCAAATGGTGTTGCACTGTCTGCTTTCTTTTGTTCTTCTCGTTGTTGTTTTTGTGCAAGTTGTAGTGCATCATATTCAGCGGCTAGATCTTTTATTCTTTTTACAAGTTTAGATTCACCCGGGTCAAATCCCAGTGTTTTTGCGCCTTCTAATAGACTTACTGTGGCATCACTAACTGCGCCTGCTACATAGTTCCAGGCTTCAATAAGTGGATTAAGTGCATCGGCAACAAACTGTCTAATAGCACCATACATTCTTCCCAGCAGTTCAGTAAAGTCACTGAACAGTCCGCGAACAACATATACAATCTTACCTAATCCAACAAAGTGATCCAACAGTGTCACTGTTGCAAAAGCAATAGCAGTGTAAGGATTTAAGAATCTTGTTATGATTGACAACAGAGTTTTGAAAGGTCCAACTACTGCTGCCAAACCAAACTTAGCAAAGTTCTTAAAACTTCTCTGAGCAATATTTGTTTTCTCGCTCATGTTTCCAGTAGCCTTTGCTGTTTTACCAATAATAGTCTGAAGGTTACTGAATACTTTTACACCAATAAGACTCAGTGCCGCATTGCGAAGCAAATCAAAGTTATCTGCTAGAAACTTTATACTGTCGCTGGCAACTCGAATAGCATCGCCAATACCCGCACCTAACTTAGCCGCAAGTTCATCATTCTTTGCAAGAAACTCTGTTAAATCTTTGATTGCATCTTTTAGCGCAGGACTAAGTTCCTTGCCCAATGTGTAAGCAGTATTGCGTAACTGAATAACAAAGTTACTCTGCAGAATACTCAAGTTGTCAAGTTTGCTTGCAGTTGCACCACCAAAAGCCTCATCTAAACCAACAGTAAGTGCATCTGTAATCTTACGAGCACCTTCTGCAGTCTTACCAAACTCACTGATTTCTAATCTTGTAAGTCCAAGTTGTCGTTCTAGAATAGCAAATACAGGCACACCTCTGTCAGCAAGTCTGTTTAGTTCTTCCAAGCCTAAACCACCACTAACTGTTCTTGCAAACAAATCACTCATTGCTTGCAGTGTGCCTAACTGATCAGTAGTGACAGCGGCAGTATCAGTAAATGTTGTAAGCAGTTTTTCTGTAGGTTGAATACCAGCACCTGCAAGTTTGATATAACTGTTTGTTAAATCCTCAACACCAAACTGTGTGCGTGTAGCAAAACTGTTTAGGAACTTAAATGCTTGTGCGCCATTTTTAGCACTGCCTGTTACACTGTTAAGTGTATCTTCGAGATCCTCAAACTGGCTTGTGACATTAATGATACCACGCAAAACTGCACTACCAGCAAGACCTGCAAGTGCGGCTTTAACTAAACCTAGACTTCTGTCAAACTTACGGGTGTCTAGATTTAAGGTGATTGTTTGCTCTGCCATACGCCTGTTTTTCCTGTTCTGCTACATATTGGAAGTAAGCAATCCAGATTTCAAGTTCTGGCATACTCATTTCCGCTACCTCTTCGAGGCTTTTTCCTAACTCTCGACCCACCTTACA
>Ga0070745_1001568_pt1 | contig 12669 bp, 6 predicted proteins | sample VirMetDEL_Mar_4_FD_77438 | JGI IMG/M metagenome (GOLD analysis project Ga0070745, IMG submission 77438) | Aqueous microbial communities from the Delaware River and Bay under freshwater to marine salinity gradient to study organic matter... | ecosystem: Environmental > Aquatic > Marine > Coastal ...
TGATATTCAATGAGCCAATCAGTTGGGGAACTGGAGCTCCAACATCATATGAGATTTATGAATCACCAAGCGGATTGCCAAACACTTGGACACAGGTTGCAAATCCAAACTACATCGCTGGACAGTTTACAACTATTGTAAACATTTCCAGTCTGTCACCACTTACTGATTACTATTACATGGTCAGAGCAGTATCAAGTCATGGTACAAGCTTGGACTCTAATGTTATTTCAGTTACAACACCAAACGTTCCAGACCTAGTTCCATCTGTAACTGCATCACTTGATGATCCTGATAATGCACCATTGGATGTTCATGTTTCATGGGTTCAGCCAAACAACGGTGGATCAGAAATCAAAGGTTATCAAATAGAAAGACATGATGATGTTTCAAACACTTGGTCTACTCTAGTTGCAAACACAGCATTGCCAGCAACTGACTATCAAGATACAACCGTTCAACCTGATGTCACTTACAAATACAGAGTCTCTGCAATCAACCCACTTGGAACTGGTGCTACAAGTCCAGAATCAAACACTGTACTTACACCAACAATTCCAGACTCACCAACTGGTTTGGCTGTTACCGCATTGTCTGATACACAATTACAATTGGATTACGTTACACCAATCTTTGACGGAAGAAGTGCATTGCAAGGTTACACCATTGAACTTGAAAACCCACCTAACACTTGGACACAAGTTGCATCAACACCAAACACAACTTACACATACACTGGAACTGTCAGCACAGAGTACAACTTTAGAGTGAGTGCATACAACAATGTTGGTTCTTCCAATCCATCAAGTAATGCATCTGGATGGACACTTGCTTCAGCACCAACTAACTTGGTTGCATCAACTGTATCAGGCGATACAATCAATCTGACATTTGATACACCAGCACACACTGTTACTGATTACAAAGTTTACAAGGAAACACCAATCGGTAATGGATTTGCTCTAGACCAAACAGTGGCATACGCAACTGCATGTACGCCAAGTTGTTCAATTGATGTTTCAGGTGACTCTGGATTAAATTACAACACATACATTGTTGCAGTAAATCTTGGCGGTGACTCTACAGCATCTAACCAAGCAAATGCTTGGACACTATCAGACCCACCAAACAATATCGTATTGACTTCAAATCCAAACACTGCAACACAAGTAACCATAGATTGGGATGCACCAACACCTGATGCAGTTACTGGTTATTTGATTGAAAGAAATGACGGCAATGGCTGGGTTGTAGTAAATGCAAACACGCAAAGTCAAGCAACCATTATCGTTGACACTGGGTTGCAGTTGAGTACAACATACGAATACAGAATTGCAACAATTAACTTGGGTGGTACTGGATTATATTCTACAACTTCAAGCATTACAACATATTCACCACCTGACCCACCAATCGGAATTTCATTTGACTTGCAAAAAGTGCCAGTCGGTTCCAATGATGACTTGAGAATCAAACTCACATGGGACATGACTGGAGTAAATCTTTACAGTGGAACCGTTCAGGGATACAAGATTGAAAGAAACGTTGACAATGCAGGCTGGACTGTGTTGACTGCAAACACTGGAACCACAGGTCTTTCTGCAACTGACACAGGACTCTCAAGATCATCAGTATACCAATACAGAGTTTCCACCATTACCCAGATTGCAACTGGCTCACCATCAAATGCATTCCAAGCAGAGTTCTTGGACGGTGAAATAGTTTGGCAGTTAATCCCAGTTGAAGGAAACACGATCAGAGGTGAGATATCATTTGATGAAACAAACGGACTGCCAAACGGATATGCACAAAGTCTATTGATTGTTCAGCATGATAATAGCAACCAAGCAATTACAACTGCCGTACAAACTGTAAACTATGTCAATGCAACATTGCCTCAAGGATTCGAACTTGACGGACTGACCACACTTCCAGACTTTTATGTTTATGATATTGGCGGTTACAATTACACTGCATATGTTACAACAACACAAGACGGAATGACACATATCTTCGAATCTGGAATATTGTTTGCAAGTCCAACAAACGCATTTGGTGGACAAATATTTGCAGACGAATACAGAGACCAAACATCATATACAAATTCAACACTGTCAGTCAGAGCACAGCCAGCAGACTTTGACTATGTTGTAAGATACCAACACCAAAATCCAAACATTGAACCACAGTTCTTTGCATTCAACGGAATTGAAGCAAACAATACTTCAACTGCACCAGTACTTCCAAACTCTGATTACTATGTTTCAGTATTTGTAAACCCAACAGAATTTGACTATACTATTGTAGACCCAACAACTGGTGAGGCTGAAATTGAATGTAATGAAAATTCACCAAAGACATGTCCAGCATGGACATCAATCAGAACACCAAACGGTGAAGTTACATATCACCTCAATGAAAGTTATGGTGCAATAGAAAACATTCCAAGTGGAATTGAATCTGATTACACATTACGTTCATTCAAATCTCCAGACTCTCCAGTCCAGTTAGGACTAGAGCCAATGGGTGATCTATTTGGAATGCCAATGGTATTCATATTCATCATTGCATTAGGTGCAGTCTTTACAGGAAGAAGTGCACAGATGGGTGTAGTCTTTATTGTCGCAACAATCGGACTGATGGTCTACATGGGATACTTGAGCTTTGACTTTGGTACTAACGGATTGTCTGAAGCAATCACTTGGGGTCTTATCGTAGTTGCGATGATACTCGGAGTCTTGGTAGGAAAGAGATGGTCATAGTATTACTGATGTAATATTAATTTTATATAGTAATAATTGACCGATTAGTCATGGCTGTACCTACTTTTGAAATGAAAATTAGCGGAAGACCTATTGCCATAATAAAGTCAGGTGACAGACAGTTAAAGTTTGTAAAGATAAAGAAATTTCATTCCAAATATTTCTATGTAAAAGATGTCGGGGTATTCGAATTAGATGACAAGTACGAATACAGATTCGGCAAGTGTCCAGTTTACTTTTACAACTTTTCAAATTCAAAACCATTGTTGCTTTCTGCGATGGATGAGATAACAGAGTATCTAAACAAGAACGGTTCTGCTCATCTGTTAAACAAGGATACTTTGATTGATGCAATCCCACCTGAAACTGACTTGTCAAAGATTGAACTCCCTGAAGATCCTAGAGATGAACTATCAGAACCCACTAGACAGTTCCTTGATGACTTTTCTTTTGAGGATGAAAAGTCAAAGACCAACATAATGTTACAGGTACACGATGCAAAGAAATCACCAACACCATTCATGTCAACTGATCTTGTCGGCATGGGTACAAACAGAGGGTCTCATGCAATAATTCAAATCGGAAAAGGTACAATCGACATAGTTCCAATGTTCATGCATAACAACAGGGCATACACAAAGTACGGAGTCTTTACATTATCAAAGGAAAGCATTTACGGTTACAAGAAACAGGCTATTGCAGTATTCATTGCATCAGACAAAGAAGACGACTATGCAGTTCCAATGCCAAAACAGGCATACTCTAAGATGACTGGAATTGTAAGACGAAAGCAATGGAAGATGTTAGAATCATTCCATGTACCATTCCCAAAGAACATGTTAAAGAAAAACCAAAAGCAAGAAACTGTAAAAGAACCACCAAAGAATATTTCATTATCATCAGAAAAACCGTTGATACAATATACAGCAGACTCACCACAAATTTACCACACTATACTAAAGACATTATACTCGTCAAGGAAGGTAGTAATGGAAAACCTCTCTGGAAACATGAAGAAGGTTATTCCAATTGCACTCATCTTTGGCGGTGTAATGGCATTAATGATTGTCATGTCAAACATTCCAACAATCATAGACACTGTTGCAAAGTACACAGGCGCAGACAAACGAATCGTCTACCTAACACCTGATGAAGCAAGGGAACTTGGGTTGAATCCAGCAGAAATTCCTATAGCTCCAGAACAAGAAGCGCCACCGCCTACGGAACCGCAAGTCATAGTTGAAGGTGAACCAGTTGCAAACTTGGACGTCACCCCACCTGTGATTACTGTACCTGACACAATAGAGTTAGATTCTGATACAAGAAACGGACTCTTTGTAAAGTATGCAGTAAGCGCCGTTGATGATGTAGACGGAAACGTGCCAGTAGCATGTGAGCCAAAGTTCAACACATTCTTTGAAGTGGGAACTACCAAAGTCTATTGTGTAGCATCAGACAACGCTGGAAACACATCTGATGCATCATTTGATGTAATCATCAGACAGAACTTGGACAGAGTTAACACGCCAGTCGTACCAATGCCACCTATGGAACTTCCACCTTTGCCATAAATATAATTTCAAATAGTTAATAGGTGAAATAAAGTCGTTGCACAAGTCGACATGGATCATACTGATTCTAATCAATATCCCTCTATTCATGATGCCAGCGTATGCTGACCATCTTTTGAATCACTATACACCTGAGACTCAGCAACAAAGATGTAATGATATGATGGGAAGGGATTGTTTCTGTTGGGAAGTTGGAAACTGTGGTTTTCCAAATGACCCATTCGGTGTAATGTTAATGCCTTTTGATGAAATCTTTGGCGGTCTAGCACTTGTTATATTTTGGTCTGTCATTGTAGGTATCCTTTGGCTTAGAACTGAAAACCCGATGCTTTGTGGAATAATAGGAACTGCCATGACTGGAGCTTACTTGGCAAGATTGCAATCTCTAGGTGAGACAATGCCTAATGAATTTGATATGGCAAGACTTGTAGGTGGAATATTGTTTGCAGTCTCATTAGGTATCTCGCTGTACCATGTAATTACAAACAGACTGTTGTCTTCACCGCAGTAATAATAATTTTTTATAGTAGAAAAAGGTCAAAAAGTCATTGTCCTACGACTATGGGTCAACTCCTACACCGACTCCAGTACATGCTGATAAGATCATACAGTTAATTGCAGAGTCGTCAAGAAGGAAGGACTTTAGATACAGGACACTTTTTGGAAACAATTCGTTACCGTTTGTAACTTACCAAATTGAAAGACTTACTCCGCTAATGGCATTGGTCAGTCCAGCGCGCAGAAGAACTTTGGAAAATGTCTATGAGATGTTAACAATGGTCTTATTGTCAACCACATCAATTGACGGAAAGATGATGAACCTACTGACAGAAACAAAGATTCGTCAGACTATGGTAGAATCATCTGACAAGAGAAAGGGTGGTGGCGGGCTTGACGCTTTGTTTGGTGGGGGTAAAAAGTGAGAGTAAAAGTAAAGACACAGCCTTTATGCAAACACGTTCACGTTACTGAAAGAACAAAGACTCAGGGAACTCCTTACATCAGAAGTTACTGCGAAGAGTGTAAGGCTTGGGTCTATACAGAAAAATCATTTTGTATTTGCTGTAGAAAAAGAGTGATGCACAAGAAGCATCATGTCTGGGTGAAACGAATACTGTCTGTCGCTTTGCAGTTGCATCATGAAACAATTGAAGAATACAAACTATTTCCTTACAGGGAATTGGTCTATGTTGAAATTCCATACAACCGCAAGACCTACATGATTCCAGTAAAGTATGTGGCACTGTATGCAGAGCACCCACATCCAAATGATGTAATGCATCTGATTCATGATGCCACCAAAATAGCGAAATAATAATTTCAAATACTAGTAATTAATTGAAAAGGTATGGCAAACTATACTGCTTACGATGTTAAAGCAAAGAAAAAGGTCACCATCAAAGACCCCAAAGTGGTCAAGATGAAAAACGGAATGTACGCAATTAAAGGTACAAGCCCTGCCAGCGGAAACTCTGTATATAGAATCGTAGGAAAGACTAAACCTACACTCTAAACTTTTTAATTTCAAATAGTTGAATTGCAATATTCTAGTATTGTCTAGTAACAACTATGGTGGATACGATTCCAAAGAAACTCAAGAAAAAGCACAGGATAAACAAGCACTTGCTGACGCTATTGCAGAAAGCAGAGCAAAGAATCCACAATACTTTTCAACATTGAAAGAAACAATAATTAAAAATGCAGATCCTGACAAGGGATTCCTTACACCATCTGGAACTTATGTTAAGATTTATTCCAATCCAAACAATCAAGAACGTGTCTATGTTCCAACTGGACAAAAAGTCACAGTGCCACCAGCAGGCAAAGAGATTAGTCCTACATCAGCCGAAGGCAAACAGATACAGGCAATCTACGCAAGACAGGCTGAAGACAGACTTGCAAACATGGTACAGCAAGAAAGATTTTGGAATATAACTTCAGGCAATGCATCAGTACGAGATGTGTTACTCCCAAACCAAACACCTCAGCAAAGAGAACTTACCGAGACATTCTTTTCACAACGAAAAATATCATTGGATACTCCGCTGAATCAGTTATCATTATCACCAAAAAAATACACAGAGGCTAGAGAGGCATCAAGAAAAGGTGATGCTGGAGACCTTAAACAGTATGTTAGCAATGACATCTACTACAAGGATAACAATATTTCATCACCGACATATGGACAATCTCTGACAAAAGACCAAGTAAAGTATGTTGATCCCTTGCTGTCTTTTGACATGGCATTTGCAAAAAAACAAGGTGAACTGTTAGCACCTCAACCACAGCCTGCACCAAGAGCTGGTGGTTACTATGATGTAGATGTAGATCCAGATTCAGAATGGAATCTCAATAGAAACTTTAAGGAAAATCCAATCACCACACAGGAAAGAGCAGACATTTTGAATTTGATAAACTCTGCAAAGACAGAAGGTAGGGATTACATTACATTCTCACAAGAAAGAACTGTCAATGGAAAGACTATCACTTCTGTCAAAACAATATCACTTGCAAATACTGATAATGTGGAAAAAGAGTTTGTTAGAATATTTCAATTTGGAAAACCTGATGACAAGTTAGAAGTAATTACACATAAAGGAAAAGAACCACCAATACAACCTGACCCAATTATACCTAAAGAAACAAGTACAAAGATTCCGTCAACTGCATCTTACGCAGTATTGGGTGCTGTACTTGCACCTGATGTAACAAAGAACTTTCTTGATGATATAACAAAGGCTTTGGGGCTGGAACAAAAACAATCCTATGAAGAATGGCAAGATTATAGAAGTAATTGGGTTACAGGAAGTTATGCACCTCAAGAGAATATTGCAAAAACTGCCATTGCTGTTGGACAAGGCGGAAGTCTAGAAGACATACAAAAAAGATTAGAAGACACAGAGTTCAAAGATACTGCACTTGACAGTGTAATGAGAATGTACATGGCAGGGATAACTCCAAAGAATGAAGGTGAAGGCTTTGTTGCAAATGATGTTCAAGATTTGCTTGATGTCAACTCTAAAAACTTTGATCCAATCAAAGGACTGAGTTTGATTTCAGGTAGAATAGAAGAACAAAGAAAAGTCGAATTACAAGACTGGCAAAAATACAGCGGATATTATGTTTCATCTTTGATTTCTGATGCTGGACAAATGGCAATACTTGTACCACAAGGAAGAATAGATTTGATTGGTGCAAGACTAGGTACAATAGTTGCAAGGGCTACACTTGCACTCAAACCAAATGCACTGACAACCGCTGGAAAATTAGCAAGTGGTGTTGCAACTACAACAAGCTATAGTGGAAAAATTGCAAGTAATGTTTTACTTGGTGGTACATCAAAATCTAAAGCAACACGATTTACAATTGAACAAGTATTAGGTTCTACGGATGTGGAAAGAAAAGCATATCCAGCTTTGGGTCAAGCGTATAAGATATTAGAACAACAGCCAAATCTACAACAACTATCCAACGTAACTCCTAAAGAATATGCTTTACAGGTTGGATTAAAATCAGAGTCAATAAAAACTGATGACCCAAATAGACTGTTGGACATCTATACAGTTGAAGCAAAAAACCGTTCAGGTTTTGAAAGACCACCAGCAGAGCCTATACTAATAGAGATGCAACCAGCAAAATCACCAAAAACAGTAATTGAAATTACTGGTATGACAAAAAACAGAACTGACTTTATTATCAGAAGAGATGAAGCTGAACTTTCTGGAAACATGATAAAAATTCAAAAAGGAAAAAAACCAACAGAGTACAAAGTTACAACAACAATGAACACAATGTTGACATCGCCATATGGTAGAAAATTTTTAATTGGTGAGGATTCATACGCAACAAAAGTTACAGGTGCTGGTTTAGCAGACATGCAACCTGATTTTGCAAGAGAGAAAGTTAATTTGTTAGAAATATTACCTACAGGCGGTACGAGTATAAAAATAGGCAAAAGTACAGAAACAAAAGTATTAGATTCTATTTTTAAAAGACTTGGTGTATATAAAAACGAAGAACAGATAAGAAATGAGATACCTGACATTAATGCAAAAAAAGAATTATGGGAAGATTTCGAAAATAAGATTGCTGAGATAGTAACAGATGAGAATAAAGAAAAGTTCAGAAAACTAAAACGCCCTCAAACAGAAGATGAAAAATTAACATACACACAGAATTTAATAGAATATACTTCGACAAATGAAATACAGATTATAAAAGAATACAAGTTTAATAAAATAAGATTAGATGATTTAGAAAATCAATTAGCACAAGCACAAGGCAGAAAGTTTACTTTTAGATTTGAATTTAAAAAACAATTAAAAGAGAAAAAAAATGATGTTGCCAACATTCAGGAAAAGATAGACAAATTAAAGAAAAAAATAGAATCAGATACACCAGCATACAAACAAGCTATTGTATCTGAATATGAAAAAGAACTTTATCGATCATATATTGAACCAATAAAAACAGAATCAACTCCTCTTAAAGATAAAACATTTACAGATGAAGGAATGATAGAATCATTTCTAACATATAAAAATATAGATTATACAGACAAAAACAAATTAGAGTTTGCAAAATACCTAGCAGACATTAGAAAGAAACCACTCTCAGCAGAAGACTTTTACAATATTAGAGACGTAGGAGAAAGCAAAAAATTTAAAGAATTATTGGCAAAAAATGAACTTGAAAATTTCGAATATATGTATTACAGAGATAGCCTTGCTGGAAAAACATCTCCTGAGTTTGCAGAAGGACTTACATCTTATTTGAAATTAAAAAATAAAACAATACAAGATATTACAACAAAAAAAGACAATCCAAAAGCATCAGAAAAATTATACAATGAATTACTCAAAGTTTATGGATTAGAAGTAAACACTATGAGTGAAAGAATGGGGGTATCAACATTTGTAGGTGGTAGAAAATCAACATCCCCTATAGAATCACCTTACTATACACAAGAAACAACAAAAGAAATAGAGATATTAAAATCAGAAAAAGAACAAATTAACAACCAAATTACTACAAAAGAAAAAGAGTTATTTGATAAGATAAGAGGTAAGTCTGTATACGATAATTTAGACAAACAACGATACACTATCGGAGAACTCGGAACCAAAGTAACTCCAGATGAAATATCATACAAAATTGTAGAATATGAAATTGCAAACAAAGTATTACAGGACATAGGTGAGAGACCAACATTAAGAACTTCCAAAGATGTTTCAAAGATAACCAAAGCAATAGAAGACAGACAATCATCTGATGAGTTTTATCAACAACTCACAAACGAGCAGTTACTTGATGCAAATGAATTTACAAAACCTATAGATGAAAGAGATTATAAAATACTAAAAGATTATCTGGAAAGAAACCAAGACGGATTTTCAATTGAAACAAAAGAACTCAAAGAGGCATTTAACAAAATAGACAAACCAGTACCAAAGGCATCATTCCAAAGTGTTGATGAAATAGATGAGATGATTGTTGCAACTGAAATCAATATAAAATCAAACCCAAAAACAAGTAATGCAAATCAACTCTATCTTAAAAAATTAAAAAAACTGAGAAAAGATATTGATGAGTTTGAGAATGCACCGAGTGAACAATTGGGAACAATTGAACCAAATCTAAAGACAAGTGAAACCGCAGATGAAATATTGAAAGTGGTTCAATTGCAAAGACAGTGGGACAGAAATGTAAAGATAAAAGAAAGAGCTGATAGGTGGCTTACTACAAACATGGGAAATGTAGATGATGCTAGAAATTATTTGGAAATAATCAAACCAGTTACTTCAAAAACACCAATTGTATTTAAAAAGAATTTGACACCTCAAGAAAGTGAGTATCTGAAAAACCTGACATTGAGAGCAAAATACAATGATGTTCAAAACATACAAAGTGACAACCTAATAAAATTAGAAAATAATCTACAAAATATAAAATCAGAAATTAAGAGTAATAAAAACAGTATAGCATACAAAGCAGTCGCATTGGAGTCAAACGACATTCTAAAGGATATTGTGTTTGAAAAATTAGAATATGCAAGAAAGACTGGAGATAAAATGGACATCAATGAATTACAAAGACTGCAAAGTAGTATAAGAAATACAACCGCTGGAGAACTTGAGATTGAAAATCGTCTTGCAGTTGCAACTTCACCTAGTACGAAAAAACTTCTTTACAGTATAAAGAAAGAACTATATGAACAAAAACAAAAGTATGTAAAAGAAATCCTAGATGACCCAAAAAGATATGAGAATGTCAAATATCAATTTGTTAATAAAAATGACTATGACCAAGACTTTGTAATAAAAACTGATGAACTGATTAAAACATTAGAAAGTAAAAAATCAAAAATTGAAAATGAATTAATCCCATATACAAAAACATCATTAAAACAGGCAAGAAATGTTCTTAGTGATGTTAGTGAAAAGATAAAAAAAACGGATATAAAAATAAAAGAGAAAATCACACTAGATGAAGTTGATCCAATCAGAACAAAAAAATCAGCGGTGTCTCAACAAATAAAAGACATCGAAGTAGAAATATCTAACTTGAATAATGAATTGAGAAAAACAGACAAAGAAATAGAAAATAGAGAAAGATTACTTGGTACATTAGAAAAAAGAGAAACCCAACCTTATGTAATACCAGTAGGCAGTATAGTCAATATACCATTCAACAAAATGACACAATTTGAAATAGAGAAATTTATTGATGAGGTACCAAATTTACTAAAAGGTAACACCAACGAATATTTTAAACAACAAACAAGCTCATTTTATGAAGTAGTAGAGTCTTCGACGAAATCTATTTCTGGAGACCCTAACAAACCATTCTCTAAAGACATTAGCATTGTATCACAAGTAGATGACACAGTAAAAGGTAATAAAGAAACAATTAGAGAACAGGCATTTGCTGAATTATCAAAAAACCTCAAAGAATATGAATCAGACCTTAGTAAAATTCAGACATCAGTGAGAACTGGAAATAGTCTGAACCCTGAAAAAATTAAAGATATTACAAAAAACATAGACAAAGAAATTACATCAAACAAAAAAAATAAATCATATTTATCTGAAGAAAAAATCAAAATACTCAAAGAAGTAAAACAAGAATTTGAAAATGCATACAATGTAGCATCTGAAGCAAAAGAATTGTACAAACGTGTAAAAGATAAAGATACAAGATTTCAAAATACATTAGAACCAGTACAAGATAACATTTCAAAAGATACAAAATTTAAAGACATTATAAGAACAATTAGAAAAAATCTTACAACAGATGAACCACTATTTGGACTTGATAAATTACCTCTCACTGAAAAACAATTGGATGTTAAAATAGAAAAACTTGCAGATAAAATAAGAACTAGACCATATGATTCTGTCTATGGTAGAAATATTGATGTGCCCAAAAGAACTGATTATGATAAAGTAGATGACAATAAGGATATTACAAAGAAAACATTCACTGGAACCACATCTAAAACCGACACAAAATCCACATCTAATTTTAGTGATAGAGATGACTCGTTTAACTTGATACAACCTGAGCAAAAATTAGAAGTAGAAATGCCAAAACCATCATATGATATTAGAAGCATAAACAATATGTTATCAAGGAATGCAGTGTCAACAAATGACAGTTTATTGTTTCCAGTAGGCACTTTAGCATATCCTCTTAGCACACCTAAAACAATCATAGAAAATGTGTTTCCAATACAGCCACCTCAACCAACAACTGATAACACAACATACCTAAGTTCACAGCAAGGGTCTATTGCAACACCAAACACATTCACAGAATCACTCAGTGAAAGCATTAACAACACACTAAGAAATGCAGTAATTCCTGATACTCAATCAATACTCAAAACATCTACATTGACAGATTTGAGACTGGATCAAACACCAATTCAAGGTACTAATATAGATAGAATATCAATTCAGGCTTTAGATGTCACCCCTATTCAGAATGTAAAATTAGGCAGTTTAGAACTATACAAACAGCCTACACCTAATCAATTACCTGCGTTTGATACACCAGTCAGTACTAGTGAAAAATTACCCCCAAAAACACCATTCTTCCCTTGGATAGAGATACCATATGCTGATAGAAAGAGAAAGAAAAAAGAACGCAAAACAAAGAGCAAAAAGAAAAAGATTTACTGGGATGTACCTGATCAACCATTTAAGCCGTTTAATCCAAAAGAGTACTTTACATTTAGAACAGAACCAAGAGCTGTCAAAAGAAAGGAAGGTAGAAAGAACCTTGACTAGGACTATATGAAATTAAAACACCGTATAATTAAAAATTAATTTGAA